>Ga0233451_10000924_pt1 | contig 28922 bp, 35 predicted proteins | sample 011ome_29_FD_183052 | JGI IMG/M metagenome (GOLD analysis project Ga0233451, IMG submission 183052) | Coastal salt marsh microbial communities from the Groves Creek Marsh, Skidaway Island, Georgia - 011504CT (spades assembly) | ecosystem: Environmental > Aquatic > Marine > Intertidal zone >... | reverse complement strand
CGGCGCCCGCGCTCGTCTTCCAGACCGAAGGTGCCGACGTGGCACCCGAGGCCTACGTCGGCGATGCCGCCGTCATCGAGGACGTCGTGGCTGCGGAAGAGGCCGCGGTGGACGAGGTGATCGCCGACGAGATCGTCGCCGAGGCAGTGGCGGTCGAGGTCCTCGAAGAGGTCGTCGCCGCGGAGGAAGCCGCCGAGGAAGAAGACCCCGTCGAGGCCTTCCGCGAGCAGATGCGCATGGCCGCGGGCGAGTGGTTCGTCGTGCACTCGTACGCCGGCTACGAGAACCGCGTGAAGTCCAATCTCGAGACCCGCATCACGTCCCTCAACATGGAGGACTACATCTTCCAGGTCGAGGTGCCGATGGAGGAGGTCACCGAGATCAAGCAGGGTCAGCGCAAGCTGGTCCGACGCACCAAGTTCCCCGGATACGTCCTGGTGCGCATGGATCTCACGGACGAGTCCTGGGGCGCCGTGCGCCACACACCGGGCGTGACCGGCTTCGTGGGCCACGGTCATCAGCCTTCGCCGCTCTCGCTCGACGAGGTCGTGGCGATCCTGGCTCCGACTCCGGAGCGCAAGCCGGGTGCTCCCGCGGCAGCAGGGGCGGCTGCCGGTGCGGCCCCGACCGAGGTGCGCGTCGTCGACTTCTCCGTGGGCGATTCGGTCACCGTGGTCGACGGTCCGTTCGCCACCCTGCACGCCACCATCTCCGAGATCAACATCGAGGCCCAGAAGGTGACCGGCCTGGTCGAGATCTTCGGTCGCGAGACCCCCGTCGAGCTGGCGTTCGGCCAGATCCAGAAGAACTGATAGCAGCGAGGACACCATGGCACCCAAGAAGAAGATCGCCGGCATGATCAAGCTCCAGATCCAGGCCGGCCAGGCGAACCCTGCGCCTCCGGTGGGTCCTGCCCTCGGCCAGCACGGCGTCAACATCATGGACTTCTGCAAGGCCTACAACGCCGCGACGGAGAACCAGCGCGGCCAGGTGATCCCCGTCGAGATCACGGTCTACGAGGACCGCACCTTCGACTTCACCCTCAAGACACCCCCGGCCTCGCGCCTCATCCTCAAGGCCGCGGGCCTCGAGAAGGGCTCGGGCGCTCCGCCCAAGGTCGCCGGCTCGATCACCCGCGCCCAGGTGCGCGAGATCGCCGAGACCAAGATGCCCGACCTCAACGCCAATGACGTCGACGCCGCGATGAAGATCATCGAGGGCACCGCACGTCAGATGGGCGTCACCGTCAGCGACTAGTCGCCATGATTCCCGCCGCACCGCGGCGGGCGTGGGAGGGCCGAGCGCGGCCCGCCGACCACAACCTCCACCACGATGGGAGCAGTAATGAAGCGCAGCAAGGCATACCGCCAGGCCATGGAGCTGATCGACCCCGATCGCCTCTACGCCCCCGCGGCCGCCATGGGGATCGCCAAGCAGACCGCCAAGACCAAGTTCGATCCCGCCGTCGAGGTCTCGATGCGCCTCGGTGTGGATCCGCGCAAGGCCGACCAGATGGTCCGTGGCACGGTCAATCTCCCGCACGGCACGGGCAAGACCGCCCGCGTGATCGTCTTCGCCGCTGGCGAGAAGGCCGAGGAGGCCCGCGCGGCAGGAGCGGACGAGGTCGGCAGCGACGAGCTCATCGATCGCGTCGCAGCGGGCTGGACCGACTTCGATGCCGCCGTGTCGACCCCTGATCTCATGGGCAAGGTAGGCCGTCTCGGCAAGGTCCTCGGACCCCGCGGCCTCATGCCCAACCCCAAGACCGGCACCGTGACGATGGATGTCGCCAAGGCGGTCGAGGAGATCAAGGGCGGCAAGATCGAGTTCCGCGTCGACAAGAACTCCAACCTGCACTTCCCCGTGGGCCGCGCCTCCTTCTCCGAGGACCAGCTCACGGACAACTACCTCGCCGCCCTCGACGAGATCCTGCGCGCCAAGCCCTCGGCAGCCAAGGGCCGCTACGTCAAGAAGGTCACCGTCTCCACGACGATGGGCCCCGGCATCCCCGTCGATCCCCAGGCCACGTCACGCGGCTCCAGCGAGGCCACCGAGTAGCACCCGCGGGACATCCGGCAGCCCGGCCGTTTTGACGCCGGGCCTGCCGGCCCCGTACTCTCAGCGACGACCAAAGACCGCCGGTTGCAGCCCCCCGGGGCTGACGAAGGACCCACAGGGTCGCCTGCGCAGGTTGTGCCCGCCGATCGAGGCGGACCTGCCCTGCGTCTGCGCCCTTCGGGTCGCCTGGCCCCCCTAGGGGCCGACGAAGAGGAGCAGGAGGAGCCCATGGCTCGCGAAGACAAGGCCGCCACCGTCGCGGAGCTCACCGAAGAGTTCCGGACGTCGACCGCGGCCGTGCTCACCGAGTACCGCGGCCTCACGGTGTCGCAGATCAGCCAGTTGCGTCGTTCGCTCCAGGGCGTCGCCAACTACGCGGTCGTCAAGAACACCCTCACCAAGATCGCCGCCCGCGAGGCCGGCGTCGAGGGCTTCGACGCGCTGCTCTCGGGCCCCAGCGCGATCGCCTTCATCAAGGGCGATCCGGTCGAGGGCGCCAAGAGCCTCAAGAACTTCGCCAAGGACAACCCGCTCCTGGTGCTCAAGGCCGGCTACATGGATGGCCGCGTCCTCGATGCCGCCGAGGTCAAGAAGCTCGCCGACCTCGAGTCGCGTGAGGTCCTGCTCTCCAAGCTCGCCGGCGCCATGAAGGCATCCATGTCGCAGGCCGCGGCGCTCTTCGCCGCTCCGCTGTCGCAGGCGGCGCGCACGGTCGACGCCCTGCGCGTCAAGGCAGAGGCCGATCCTTCGATCATCGGCGGAGCCGGTGCTGCCCCCTCCAAGGTCGAGGAGGCGGTCGCCGCCGTCGGGCACGTGGCCGAGGAGGCCGTCGAGGCTGTGGAGCACGCGGTCAAGGACGTCGCCGAGGCCGTCGAGCACGCGGTCGAGGGCGTTGCCCACAAGGTCGAAGAGCTGCTCCACCACGGTGACGGCGACGCCGCTGCCACCCCCGAGTCCACCACCCCCACCGAGGGCTGAGGCCCACCAATCCCGGCCCTCGGCCGGCCAACGAAAGGACGCCATCATGGCGAAGATGAGCACTGACGAGCTGCTCGATGTGTTCAAGGAGATGACCCTCATCGAGCTCTCCGAGTTCGTGAAGGCCTTCGAGGAGACCTTCGAGGTCACCGCTGCTGCTCCGGTTGCCGTTGCTGCCGTGGCTGCCCCGGCCGGTGGCGGCGACGCTGGCGGCGCTGCTGCCGAGCAGGATGAGTTCGACGTCATCCTCGAGGCCGGCGGCGATAACAAGATCCCGGTCATCAAGGAGGTGCGCGCGCTCACGAACCTCGGTCTCAAGGAGGCCAAGGATCTCGTCGAGGGTGCCCCCAAGCCGGTTCTCGAGAAGGTCAACAAGGAGACCGCCGACAAGGCCAAGGCTGCCCTCGAGGGCGCCGGCGCCACGGTCTCCGTCAAGTAGTTCACGCACGATCCCTCGAAGGGGACGCCGGGAGCCTTCCCGGCGTCCCCTTCGTATGTCCGGCGGCTCCCCAGTCCCTCAGACGGGGGGCGTCTTGCCCGATTCGCTCCAGCCTGGACGACTCGTGAAGTCACAGTCCGGCCTCGTCGCTTGACTCGGCGGCCCCGGGGAGCCACGATCTACCCGCGCACCACCTCTGGGGTCGGGTTCCCCCGATGCCGAGCCGAGGAGCGCACCCGCCTCCGGGGGCCTGTCGCCCCGGAGACCGCGGATCGCCAGGCGATCGCGACGGCCAGGGTGTGCTCGAGGGCTGGCGTTGAGGCCCCCCGGGGGTCGACAGCGGCGTGCCCAGAGGGTATGCTGCCGCTTTGCGCTGCTCCCGACCGGTTTGACACCGGCGATGCCGCGCGTCCCGGCACACGTGGAAGGACCCCTCTTGGCCGCCTCGCGCTCCACTGCTCTGTCCCCCCAGCTCCACCGCGCGTCGTTCGCGAAGATCCGAGAGCCCCTGGCTGTCCCGGACCTCCTGGCATTGCAGACGGCCAGCTTCGATTGGCTCCTGGGCAACGAGGCCTGGCGCGCCCGCGTGGACGCGGCGATCGCCGAGGGCCGCAAGGACGTCCCCACGACGTCTGGCCTCGAGGAGATCTTCGAGGAGATCAGCCCGATCGAGGACTTCTCGGGGACCATGTCGCTGTCCTTCCGCGACCACCGCTTCGAGCCGCCGAAGTACACGGCCGACCAGTGCATGGAGAAGGACTTCACCTACTCCGCGCCGCTCTTCGTCACCGCCGAGTTCATGAACAACGAGACCGGCGAGATCAAGTCGCAGACGGTCTTCATGGGCGAGTTCCCGCTCATGACCAAGAAGGGCACCTTCATCATCAACGGCACCGAGCGTGTCGTCGTGTCCCAGCTTGTGCGTTCCCCCGGTGTCTACTTCGAGCGCACCCCTGACAAGACCAGTGACAAGGACGTCTTCGTCGCCAAGATCATCCCGAGCCGTGGCGCATGGCTGGAGTTCGAGGTCGATAAGAAGGACCTCGTCGGCGTGCGCGTCGACCGCAAGCGCAAGCAGCCCGTGACCATCTTCCTCAAGGCCCTGGGCTGGACGTCCGAGGAGATCCGCGAGCGGTTCGGTGCCTACGAGTCGATCATGCAGACGCTCGAGAAGGACCATGTCGAGACGCAGGACGAGGCCCTGCTCGACCTCTACCGCAAGCTCCGTCCGGGCGAGCCCCCCACGCTGGAGAATGCTCGCGCGCTGCTCGACAACTTCTACTTCAACCCCAAGCGCTACGACCTGGCCAAGGTGGGTCGCTACAAGATCAACAAGAAGCTGGGGCTGGACGAGCCGCTCAACCAGAGCACGCTGAGCAAGGAGGACATCGCCGCGACGATCGAGTACCTCGCGCGACTCCACGCTGGCGAGACTGTGGCCGAGGCGCCGCGCGGTGAGATCCAGATCGAGACAGACGACATCGATCACTTCGGCAATCGTCGCCTGCGCACCGTCGGCGAGCTGATCCAGAACCAGATCCGCACGGGCCTGTCGCGCATGGAGCGCGTGGTGCGCGAGCGCATGACCACGCAGGACGTCGAGGCCATCACGCCGCAGACCCTGATCAACATCCGTCCCGTCGTGGCCTCCATCAAGGAGTTCTTCGGGACGTCGCAGCTCTCGCAGTTCATGGACCAGACCAACCCCCTCGCCGGTCTCACCCACAAGCGCCGCCTCTCCGCGCTGGGCCCCGGCGGCCTCTCGCGTGAGCGGGCAGGCTTCGAGGTGCGCGACGTGCACCCGTCCCACTACGGCCGCATGTGCCCGATCGAGACCCCCGAAGGCCCCAACATCGGCCTCATCGGCTCGCTGGCGACCTACGGGCGCGTCAACGCCTTCGGCTTCGTCGAGACCCCGTACCGCAAGGTCGTCAACGGCAAGGTCACGGACCAGGTCGACTACCTCACCGCCGACGAGGAGGATCTGCACGTCATCGCGCAGGCCAATGCGGCCATCGCCGACGACGGTCAGTTCACCGAGGATCGCGTGCTGGTGCGTCGCAAGGGCGGCGAGGTCGACTACGTCCCGGCCGTCGAGGTCGACTACATGGACGTCTCCCCGCGCCAGCTCTGGTCGGTCGCGACGGCCATGATCCCCTTCCTCGAGCACGACGACGCCAACCGCGCGCTCATGGGATCCAACATGCAGCGCCAGGCCGTGCCCCTGCTGCGCGCTGAGGCGCCCCTCGTCGGCACGGGCATGGAGTTCCATGCGGCGTACGACGCCGGCGACATGATCACCGCCGACAAGTCCGGTGGCGTCATCGAGGTCTCCGCTGACCACATCACCGTGGCCAACGACGACGGCACCACGTCGACGTACCGCGTGCAGAAGTTCCATCGCTCCAACCAGGGCACCTGCTACAACCAGCGCCCGGTGGTCGATGAGGGCGAGCGCGTCGTCGCGGGCCAGGTCATCGCCGATGGCCCGTCGACCGATCTCGGTGAGATGGCCCTCGGCAAGAACCTCCTCGTGGCCTTCATGCCTTGGGAGGGTCACAACTACGAGGACGCGATCATCCTGAGCCAGCGGCTCGTGCAGGACGACGTCCTCAGCTCGATCCACATCGACGAGCACGAGATCGACGCGCGCGACACCAAGCTCGGTCCGGAGGAGATCACCCGCGACCTGCCCAACGTGTCCGAGGAGGTCCTCGCCGACCTCGACGATCGCGGCATCATCCGTATCGGCGCCGATGTCGTCCCCGGCGACATCCTCGTCGGCAAGGTCACACCCAAGGGCGAGACCGAGCTGACCCCCGAGGAGCGCCTGCTCCGCGCGATCTTCGGCGAGAAGGCGCGCGAGGTGCGCGACACCTCGCTCAAGGTGCCTCACGGTGAGTCCGGCAAGGTCATCGGCGTCCGCGTCTTCGACCGCGACGAGGGCGACGAGCTGCCCCCCGGTGTCAATCGCCTCGTGCGCGTCTACGTCGCGCAGAAGCGCAAGATCACCGAGGGCGACAAGCTTGCTGGCCGCCACGGCAACAAGGGCGTCATCGCCAAGATCCTCCCGGTCGAGGACATGCCCTTCCTGCCCGACGGCACCCCGGTCGATGTCGTGCTCAACCCGCTCGGTGTCCCCGGCCGCATGAACGTCGGTCAGATCCTCGAGACGCACCTCGGCTGGGTGGCCCACGCGGGCTGGGAAGCCGACCCGAGCGATCCCCGCACGGCAAAGCTGCCCGAGGAGGTGCGCTCAGGCGCGCCCAAGACGCGCCTGGCCACCCCGGTCTTCGACGGTGCACGCGAGGACGAGCTCTCCCTCGTCCTGGGGTCCACGCGTCCCACGGCCGATGGCATGCGCCTGGTCGCCTCGGATGGCAAGGCGGAGCTCCTCGACGGCCGCACCGGCGAGCCGTTCCCGGGTCGCTTCACGGTGGGCTACATCTACATCCTCAAGCTGCTCCACCTCGTCGACGACAAGATCCACGCTCGCTCGACGGGCCCCTACTCGATGATCACGCAGCAGCCCCTGGGCGGTAAGGCCCAGTTCGGTGGCCAGCGGTTCGGCGAGATGGAGGTGTGGGCACTCGAGGCATACGGAGCGGCGTACGCGCTCCAGGAGCTGCTCACCATCAAGTCCGATGACGTCCTCGGCCGCGTGAAGGTCTACGAGGCCATCGTCAAGGGCGAGAACATCCCCGAGCCCGGCATCCCCGAGTCCTTCAAGGTGCTCGTCAAGGAGATGCAGTCGCTGTGCCTCAACGTCGAGGTGCTCTCCGGCGACGGAGTCGCCATCGAGATGCGCGACACCGACGAGGACGTCTTCCGCGCCGCGGAGGAGCTCGGCATCGACCTGTCCCGGCGTGAGCCGGCCAGCGTCGAAGAGGTCTAGTCGCCTCACCCCGTAGACAACCACCGGCAACCACAAGGCAAAGGACGACAGGGTGCTTGACGTCAACTTCTTCGACGAGCTTCGCATTGGACTGGCCACCGCGGATGATGTGCGCGCTTGGTCGCACGGCGAGGTCAAGAAGCCCGAGACCATCAACTACCGCACGCTGAAGCCGGAGAAGGACGGACTCTTCTGCGAGAAGATCTTCGGCCCGACCCGTGACTGGGAGTGCTACTGCGGCAAGTACAAGCGCGTGCGCTTCAAGGGCATCATCTGCGAGCGCTGCGGCGTCGAGGTGACGCGCGCCAAGGTGCGTCGCGAGCGCATGGGCCACATCGAGCTCGCGGCCCCGGTCACCCACATCTGGTACTTCAAGGGCGTCCCCAGCCGCCTCGGCTACCTGCTCGACCTGGCACCCAAGGATCTCGAGAAGGTCATCTACTTCGCCGCCTACATGATCACGAGCGTCGATGAGGAGGGCCGCCACGAGGCGCTGCCGAGCCTCGAGGCGGAGCTCGGCGTGGAGAAGTCCAAGATCGCCAAGCGTCGCGATGCCGACATCGAGGCCCGTGCGCAGAAGCTCGAGGCCGACCTGGCCGAGCTCGAGGCCGAGGGCGCCAAGGCGGATGTCCGCCGCAAGGTGCGCGAGTCCGCCGAGCGCGAGATGGCGTCGGTACGCCGTCGCGCCGACAACGAGATCGAGCGCCTCGACAAGGTCTTCGATCGCTTCCGCACCCTCAAGGTCCAAGATCTCGAGGGCGACGAGATCCTCTACCGCGAGATGCGCGACCGCTACGGCCGCTGGTTCGACGGCGGTATGGGCGCAGCGGCGATCCAGAAGCGTCTGCAGACCTTCGACCTCGAGGCCGAAGCCGAGTCGCTGCGCGAGACCATCGCCACGGGCAAGGGCCAGCGCAAGGCGCGCGCGCTCAAGCGCCTCAAGGTCGTGTCGGCGTTCCTCAACACCACCAACTCGCCCCTGGGCATGGTCCTCGACGCGATCCCCGTCATCCCGCCGGACCTGCGTCCCATGGTCCAGCTCGACGGTGGCCGCTTCGCGACGAGCGATCTCAACGACCTCTACCGCCGCGTCATCAACCGCAACAACCGGCTCAAGCGCCTGCTCGATCTCGGTGCGCCCGAGATCATCGTCAACAATGAGAAGCGCATGCTCCAGGAGGCGGTCGACGCGCTCTTCGACAACGGCCGTCGCGGCCGTCCCGTCACCGGGCCGGGCAACCGTCCGCTGAAGTCGCTGTCCGACATGCTCAAGGGCAAGCAGGGCCGCTTCCGCCAGAACCTCCTCGGCAAGCGCGTCGACTACTCGGGCCGTTCGGTCATCGTCGTGGGTCCGCAGCTCAAGCTCCACCAGTGCGGCCTGCCCAAGCAGATGGCGCTCGAGCTCTTCAAGCCCTTCGTGATGAAGCGCCTCGTCGACCTCAACCACGCGCAGAACATCAAGAGTGCCAAGCGCATGGTCGAGCGTTCGCGTCCGGTCGTGTGGGACGTGCTCGAAGAGGTCATCGCCGAGCACCCCGTGCTGCTCAACCGGGCGCCGACACTGCACCGCCTGGGCATCCAGGCCTTCGAGCCGCAGCTCATCGAGGGCAAGGCCATCCAGATCCATCCGCTCGTCTGCACGGCCTTCAACGCCGACTTCGACGGCGACCAGATGGCGGTCCACCTCCCGCTCTCCGCGGAGGCGCAGGCCGAGGCCCGCATCCTCATGCTCTCGAGCAACAACATCCTCTCGCCGGCCAATGGCCGTCCGATCACGACGCCGACCCAGGACATGGTCCTCGGCATCTACAACCTCACGATGGCCGGCGCTGCACCGGGCGAGGAGATCCCCGCCTTCTCGTCGCTGTCCGAGGCCGTCATGGCCTTCGACCGCGGCCTGCTCGGCCTGCAGGAGCCCGTGCGCCTGCGCCTCACCGATGTCGTCCCGCCCGAGGGCTGGACCGCTCCCGAGGGCTGGGTGCTGGGCGATCCCTTCGTCCTGCAGACGACCCTGGGCCGCGCGATCTTCAACGAGGCGCTCCCGGCGGACTTCCCGTACGTCGACTACCAGGTCGATAAGAAGGCCCTGGGTGCCCTGGTCAACCAGCTCGCCGATCGCTACCCCAAGGTCGACGTGGCCGCGACGCTCGACGCTCTCAAGGAGCTGGGCTTCCACTGGGCCACCCGCGCCGGCGTCACGATCTCCATCGACGACGTCGTCACGCCTCCCCAGAAGGCCGAGCTGCTCGCGGCCGCCGAGGAGCGTGCGAGCAAGGTGCAGGCGCAGTACGAGCGTGGCCTCATCACCGACTCCGAGCGACGTCAGGAGCTCATCGAGATCTGGACGCGCGCCACGGACGAGGTTGCCCGGGCGATGCAGGATCACTTCCCGCGCCAGAACCCCGTCTTCATGATGGTCGACTCGGGAGCCCGCGGTAACTTCATGCAGGTCCGCCAGATCGCGGGCATGCGCGGCCTCGTGGCCAACCCCAAGGGCGAGATCATCCCGCGTCCGATCAAGTCCAACTTCCGCGAGGGCCTCTCGGTGCTGGAGTACTTCATCTCCACCCACGGCGCTCGCAAGGGTCTCGCGGACACGGCACTGCGCACCGCCGACTCGGGCTACCTCACCCGTCGCCTCGTCGACGTCTCGCAGGACGTGATCATCCGCGAGGTGGACTGCGGCACCGATCGCGGCCTCGCCGTGACCATCGCCGAACCGGGTGACGGCGGCATGCGCCTGGTGGACAACCTCGACACGTCCGTCGCATCCCGTGCCCTGGCGCGCGATGTCGAGGCGGGCGGATCGGTGGTCGTGCCCGCGGGCACCATCCTCGACATGCCGACCCTGGCGCGCATCGCCGAGGCGGGCGTGGGCGATATCCGCGTGCGCTCCGTGCTCACCTGCGAGAGCAAGGTCGGCACCTGCGCCATGTGCTACGGCGACTCCCTCGCGACCGGCAAGCTGGTCGACGTGGGCGAGGCCATCGGCATCATCGCCGCCCAGTCGATCGGCGAGCCGGGCACGCAGCTCACGATGCGCACCTTCCACACCGGTGGCGTCGCGGGCGAGGACATCACCCACGGCCTCCCGCGCGTGGTCGAGCTCTTCGAGGCCCGCACCCCCAAGGGCGTGGCGCCGATCAGCGAGGTCGCCGGTCGGGTGCGCGTCGAGGAGACCGACAAGGCGCGCAAGCTCGTCGTCGTTCCCGATGACGGATCCGAGGAGATCGCCTACACGGTCCCGAGGCGCGTGCGCCTGCTGGTCGAGGACGGCGCCCATGTCGCCGTGGGCGAGCAGCTCACGGTGGGTGCCATCGACCCGAAGCAGGTCCTGCGCATCCTGGGTCAGCGCCAGGTGCAGCTGCACCTGGTGGACCAGGTGCAGGACGTCTACCGCTCGCAGGGCGTGTCGATCCACGACAAGCACATCGAGACGATCGTGCGCCAGATGCTCAAGCGCGTGACGATCATCGACTCGGGCGACTCGGGCTTCCTCACGGGAGAGCTCGTGGAGCGTGGACTCTTCGAGGCCGGCAACCGCGCCGTCGTGGCCGAGGGTGGCACCCCCGCCGCCGGCCGCCCGGAGCTCATGGGCATCACCAAGGCCTCGCTGGCCACGGAGTCCTGGCTCTCGGCCGCGTCCTTCCAGGAGACGACCCGCGTCCTCACCGATGCGGCGATCCACGCCAAGAGCGACCCGCTGCTGGGCCTCAAGGAGAACGTCATCCTGGGCAAGCTCATCCCGGCGGGCACGGGCATGCCCGTCTACCGCAATGTCAAGGTCGAGCCGACCGAGGAGGCCAAGGCGGCGATGTACGCCACCTTCTCCGGGTACGACGACTTCGACTACGGCGGCTTCGGCGCCGTATCGGGCCCGGCGGTCCCGCTGGAGGAGTTCGACTACGGCAACTACCGCTGATCCGATCCACATGAGACTGGGGCGCGCACCGCGAGGTGCGCGCCCCAGTCTCATTTCCTGGAGCTGGGATCCCTCCGCGCGCTGCTTCAGGCCTACGCGCTGACCTAGGCTGAGGACCATGAGCGATCAGCAGTCGAACCCCGAGGCCTCGCGGCCCGATCCGGCCACCTCCGCAGGCTCCGAGCCGCCGGCCTCCCAGCCTCCGGCGCCGCCAGCCCCCGCGCCTGCGCCGCCGGCTCCCGTGCCCGCGCCCCCCGCGCCGCAGTCGGCGCCGCCGGTGTGGCCCGCACACGCCGCCGCCGAGGCGGCACCGGTCGAGGCGGCTCCCGGACAGCCTCCGGTCCCGCCGCCCTACCCGCCCCAGGGCTACGCCTACCCGCCTGCCCCCGGCTATCCGGCCCAGGGCTACGCCTACCCGCCTCCCGGCTACGTCCCGGCGGTGACCACCTCGACCAGCGCGATCGTCGGCCTCGTTCTGGCTATCGCCTCGTGGGTCGTCTGCCCCATCGTGCTGGCGATCGTGGCGCTGGTGCTAGCCAAGAAGTCGGGGGAGGAGATCGCCGCGTCCGGTGGCCGCGTAGGGGGAGAGGGCCTCAATACGGCGACCAAGATCCTGTCGTGGATCAACATCGGCCTCTATGCCGCCGTCTTCGTCATCGTGGGGGCGATCTTCCTCATCGCCCTCGTAGCAGGGGCGGCCTCCGGCAACTGACGGCTCCGCGACCGCATGATCCCGCTCCGGCGGCCCCTCAGGGCCGCCGGAGCGGTTCATTAGGGGGGTCGGACCCCGATTTGGTCATGAAGACCGGGTCCGGTATGTTTGCTCCCCGTGCCTGGGGCGTGCCCCGGGTTCACGCGCGTGCCGGGCCGAGCAATCGGTCGCGTGCGCTGGTAGTCCTCCAGCTCCGCTTGAGGGTGAGGTGCTCCGGAAGGGGCGCGACACACCCGACCGCGGGGGTGGGAGAAACCAGGCAAAACGGACACACAGGACAGACGAGGAGACGTAGTGCCCACGATCCAGCAGTTGGTCCGCAAGGGCCGGCAGGACAAGGTCTCGAAGAGCAAGACGCCCGCGCTCAAGGGGAGCCCCCAGCGCCGCGGCGTCTGCACGCGCGTGTACACGACCACGCCCAAGAAGCCGAATTCGGCTCTGCGCAAGGTCGCTCGCGTCCGCCTGTCCTCAGGCATCGAGGTCACCGCCTACATCCCGGGCGTGGGGCACAACCTCCAGGAGCACTCGATCGTGCTCGTCCGTGGCGGTCGCGTGAAGGACCTGCCCGGCGTTCGCTACAAGATCATCCGCGGCGCCCTCGATACCCAGGGCGTCAAGGGCCGCAAGCAGGCCCGCTCCCGCTACGGCGCGAAGAAGGAGAAGGGCTGATGCCGCGCAAGGGCCCCGCTGCCAAGCGTCCGATCGTGATCGACCCGGTGTACAACTCCCCGGTCGTCACGCAGCTCATCAACAAGGTCCTCCTGGACGGCAAGCGCTCCACGGCCGAGGCCATCGTCTACGGCGCCCTCGAGGGCTGCCGTGAGAAGACGGGCACCGATCCCGTGGCGACGCTCAAGCGCGCCCTGGACAACGTCAAGCCCACTCTCGAGGTGCGCTCCCGTCGCGTCGGCGGCGCTACCTACCAGGTGCCCGTGGAGGTCAAGGCCGGCCGCAGCACCACGCTGGCCCTGCGCTGGCTGGTCTCCTACTCCCGGCAGCGCCGCGAGAAGACGATGACCGAGCGCCTCATGAACGAGATCCTCGATGCCTCCAACGGTCTTGGCGCCAGCGTCAAGAAGCGCGAGGACACCCACAAGATGGCCGAGTCGAACAAGGCGTTCGCCCACTACCGCTGGTAGTCGGCGTCCCGAGAAGTAACGAAGAAGGAGTCCGCAGGTGTCCACCGCGACCAAGCTCGACCTCGCCAAGGTCCGCAACATCGGGATCATGGCGCATATCGACGCGGGCAAGACCACGACGACCGAGCGCATCCTCTTCTACACCGGGATCAACTACAAGATCGGTGAGGTCCACGAGGGCGCAGCCACGATGGACTGGATGGAGCAGGAGCAGGAGCGCGGGATCACCATCACCTCCGCCGCCACGACGTGCGAGTGGAAGGGCTACACGATCAACATCATCGATACGCCCGGCCACGTCGACTTCACGGTCGAGGTCGAGCGGTCGCTGCGTGTCCTCGACGGCGCTGTGGCGGTCTTCGATGGTGTCGCGGGCGTCGAGCCCCAGTCCGAGACCGTGTGGCGCCAGGCGGACCGCTACAACGTCCCCCGTATCTGCTTCGTCAACAAGCTCGATCGCACCGGCGCCAACTTCTACATGTGCGTCGACATGATCAAGGACCGCCTCGGCGCCACGGCGCTGGTCCTCCAGATCCCCATCGGTGCGGAGTCCGACTTCCTCGGGGTCATCGACCTCGTGAGCATGCGCGCCCTCACGTGGCGTGGCGAGACCCAGAAGGGCGAGGACTACGTCGTCGAGGAGATCCCCGCCGACATGGCCGACCAGGCTGACGAGTGGCGCGAGAAGCTGCTCGAGACCCTCGCCGAGAACGACGACGCCGTCATGGAGAAGTTCCTCGAGGGCCAGGAGCTCACCGTCGAGGAGATCCAGGCGGGCATCCGTCGCGCGACCCTCGCCGACAAGATCACCCCCGTCCTCACGGGCTCGGCGTTCAAGAACAAGGGCGTGCAGCCCATGCTCGACGCCGTCGTGGCCTACCTCCCCTCGCCGCTCGACGTGGCGGCCATCGAGGGCCACAAGCCCGGGCACGAGGACCAGGCCATCGAGCGCAAGCCCAGCGACGCCGAGCCCTTCTCCGCGCTCGCCTTCAAGATCATGAGCGACCCGCACCTGGGCAAGCTCACCTACGTGCGCATCTACTCCGGGCGCCTCGAGACCGGCACCGCCGTGCTCAACAGCACGAAGGACCGCAAGGAGCGCGTCGGCAAGATCTACCGGATGCACGCCAACAAGCGTGAAGAGATCGACTCGGTGGGCGCGGGCGACATCGTGGCTGTGATGGGCCTCAAGGACACCACCACCGGTGAGACGCTGTGCGACTCGGCCAACCCGGTCGTGCTGGAGTCGATGACCTTCCCGGCACCGGTCATCTCGGTGGCCATCGAGCCCAAGACCAAGAGCGACCAGGAGAAGCTCGGCACGGCGATCCAGCGCCTGGCTGAGGAGGATCCGACCTTCCGCGTGCAGAGCGACGAGGAGACGGGCCAGACGATCATCTCCGGCATGGGCGAGCTTCATCTCGAGGTCCTCGTCGACCGCATGCGCCGCGAGTTCAAGGTCGAGGCCAACGTCGGCAAGCCCCAGGTCGCCTACCGCGAGACCATCACCAAGACCATCGAGAAGGTCGACTACACCCACAAGAAGCAGACGGGTGGCTCCGGCCAGTTCGCGAAGGTCCAGATCACGCTTGCCCCCAACACCGAGGGCGAGGGTGGCTACGAGTTCGAGAACAAGGTCACCGGTGGCCGCATCCCCAGGGAGTACATCCCCTCGGTCGACGCGGGCTGCCAGGACGCCATGGAGTACGGCGTTCTCGCCGGCTACCCGATGGTGGACCTCAAGGTCACGCTGCTGGACGGCGCCTACCACGAGGTCGACTCCTCCGAGCTCGCCTTCAAGATCGCTGGCTCGATGGCCTTCAAGGAGGCCGCGCGCAAGGCCGGCCCCGTGCTCCTCGAGCCGATGATGGCCGTCGAGGTCACCACGCCCGAGGACTTCATGGGCGACGTGATCGGCGACCTCAACTCCCGCCGTGGCCAGATCCAGGCCATGGACGAGCGGGCCGGTGCGCGCGTGGTGCGCGCCCTCGTGCCGCTCTCCGAGATGTTCGGTTACGTGGGTGACCTGCGCAGCAGGACCCAGGGCCGGGCCAGCTACACCATGCAGTTCGACTCCTACGCCCAGGTTCCGCAGAACGTGGCGACGGAGATCATCGCGAAAGCTCGCGGCGAATAGTCGCGGATCGAAGAACAACCAGATAACCAAGCCCAGCCCCGATCCGCGACAGCCGGACGGACCGAAACGAAGAGGAGCCCACCGTGGCGAAGGCGAAGTTCGAGCGGACCAAGCCGCACGTGAACATCGGCACCATCGGGCACATCGACCATGGCAAGACGACGCTGACCGCGGCGATCACCAAGGTCCTGCACGACAAGATGCCCGACATCAACCCCTTCACGCCTTTCGATCAGATCGACAAGGCCCCGGAGGAGCGTCAGCGCGGTATCACGATCTCGATCGCGCACGTGGAGTACCAGACCGAGGCGCGTCACTACGCCCACGTCGACTGCCCCGGCCACGCTGACTACATCAAGAACATGATCACCGGCGCGGCCCAGATGGACGGCGCGATCCTCGTGGTCGCCGCCACCGACGGCCCGATGCCCCAGACGAAGGAGCACGTCCTCCTGGCCCGCCAGGTCGGCGTCCCCGCCATCGTCGTCGCGCTCAACAAGTGCGACATGGTCGACGACGAGGATCTCCTCGAGCTCGTCGAGATGGAGGTCCGTGAGCTCCTGTCGACCTACGAGTTCCCCGGCGACGACATCCCCGTCGTGCGCGTGGCTGCCTTCCCGGCGCTCAATGGCGACGAGAAGTGGGCCGACTCGATCATGGAGCTCATGGGAGCGGTCGATTCCTACATCGCCACCCCCGAGCGCGAGATCGACAAGCCCTTCCTCATGCCCGTCGAGGACGTCTTCACGATCACCGGCCGCGGCACTGTCGTGACCGGCCGTATCGAGCGCGGCGTCGTCAAGGTCAACGAGGAGATCGAGATCGTCGGCATCCGCCCCGGACCCCCGGCGAAGACCACCGTCACCGGCGTCGAGATGTTCCGCAAGCTCCTCGACGAGGGCCAGGCGGGCGAGAACGTCGGTCTGCTCCTCCGCGGCACCAAGCGCGAGGACGTCGAGCGCGGCCAGGTCTGCTGCAAGCCCGGCTCGATCACGCCGCACACCGAGTTCGAGGCCCAGGTCTACATCCTGAGCAAGGACGAGGGCGGCCGTCACACGCCGTTCTTCGACAACTACCGTCCGCAGTTCTACTTCCGGACCACGGACGTGACGGGCGTCGTGCACCTGCCCGAGGGCAAGGACATGGTCATGCCCGGTGACAACACCGAGATGAAGGTCGATCTCATCCAGCCCATCGCCATGGAGGACGGCCTGCGCTTCGCGATTCGCGAGGGCGGCCGCACCGTGGGCGCCGGGCGCGTCACCAAGATCCTCAAGTAGTCGAGTTCGGGGGAGGCGCGTGCGCCTCCCCCGAATCCTCGACAGCACAGCACCACCCAGACAGACAGCGGCACGGACTCAAGAAGGACAGGCGAAGCCACCATGGCGGGACAGAAGATCCGGATCCGGCTCAAGGCCTACGACCACGAGATCATCGACTCTTCGGCGCGCAAGATCGTCGATACGGTGACTCGCACGGGCGCCCAGGTCGCGGGACCGGTGCCGCTGCCGACCGAGAAGAACGTCTACTGCGTCATCCGGTCGCCCCACAAGTACAAGGACAGTCGGGAGCACTTCGAGATGCGCACCCACAAGCGCCTCATCGACATCCTCGACCCCACGCCCAAGACCGTCGACTCGCTCATGCGCCTGGACCTCCCGGCCGGCGTCGACATCGAGATCAAGCTCTAGGACGATGACGATGGACAGGACAGTCAAGGGCGTGCTCGGGCAGAAGCTCGGCATGACCCAGGTATGGGACGAGAACAACCGCATCGTCCCCGTCACCGTGGTCAAGGCAGGTCCCTGCGTCGTGACGCAGGTGCGCACGCCGGACCACGACGGCTACTCGGCCGTGCAGCTGGGCTTCGGCGCCATTGACCCGCGCCGCGTCAACAAGCCCGACGCCGGCCACTTCGCCAAGGCAGGCGTGGCGCCCCGCCGCCACCTCGTCGAACTGCGCACCGTCGACGCCACCGAGTACACCCTCGGCCAGGAGGTCGGCGCTGAGACCTTCGCCGCGGGCGAGGTCGTCGACGTGACGGCTACGACCAAGGGCAAGGGCTTCGCCGGCACGATGAAGCGCCATGGCTTCAGTGGCGTGGGGGCCTCGCACGGCGCCCACCGCAACCATCGCAAGCCCGGCTCCATCGGCGCCTGTGCGACCCCCGGCCGCGTCTTCAAGGGCCTGCGCATGGCCGGCCGCATGGGCACCGTGCGCCACACGACCCAGGGTCTGAAGGTGCACGCCGTGGACGCCGAGCGCGGCCTCCTGCTCATCAAGGGAGCCGTCCCCGGCCCCAAGGGCGGCCTCGTGTTCGTCCGCACGACCTCGAAGGCGGTGTCCTCATGACGTCCGTGAAGGTCCTCGTCCCCGGAGGCAAGGCCCAGGGCGATGTCGATCTCCCCGCGGAGATCTTCGACGTCCAGGTCAACGTGCCCCTCATCCACCAGGTGGTCGTCGCGCAGCTCGCTGCCGCCCGCCAGGGGACCCATGACACCAAGACCCGCGGCGAGGTGAGCGGCGGCGGCAAGAAGCCCTACAAGCAGAAGGGCACCGGTCGCGCTCGCCAGGGTTCGACCCGCGCGCCGCAGTTCGCCGGTGGCGGCACGGTCCACGGTCCTTCGCCTCGGTCCTACGACCAGCGCACCCCCAAGAAGATGAAGGCTGCTGCCCTGCGCGGCGCCCTCTCCGACCGCGCCCGCGACGGCCGCGTCCACGTGGTGACCTCGCTGGTCGCCGGTGACGAGCCCTCGACCAAGAGCGCGCAGGCCTTCCTGCTCGAGGTCACCGAGCGCCCCAACCTCCTCGTCGTCGTCGAGCGTGACGATGTCGCCTCGTGGCTGAGCGTGCGCAACCTCCCCCACGTGCGGGTGGTGGCTCCCGACCAGCTCAACACCTACGACGTCCTGGTCTCGGACGACGTCATCTTCACCAAGGGCTCGTTCGACACCTTCGTCGCCGGCCCCGTGAAGGGACGCGGTGCCAAGGCCGTCGCGACCGAATCGGAGGTGTCGGCATGAGAATCGCCGATCCGCGTGACGTCCTACTCGCTCCGGTCATCTCGGAGAAGAGCTACGGACTGCTCGACGAGAACAAGTACACCTTCATCGTCGCCCCGGACGCCAACAAGACCCAGATCAAGATCGCGGTCGAGCAGGTCTTCGGTGTGCGCGTGACGTCAGTCAACACGATGAACCGCGAGGGCAAGCGCATCCGCACCCGTCGTGGCTTCGGTCGTCGTGCAGCGACCAAGCGGGCCATCGTGTCCGTGGCGCAGGGCGACCGCATCGACATCTTCGGCGGACCGGTCAGCTAGGGCGAGGGACGAACACCATGGGAATCCGTAAGTTCAAGCCGACGACCCCCGGTCGCCGTGGCGCGAGCGTGGCCGACTTCGTCGAGATCACGCGCTCCACGCCCGAGAAGTCGCTCGTCCGTCCGCTGCCCAACAAGGGCGGCCGCAACAACCAGGGACGCATCACCACGCGTCACCAGGGTGGCGGCCACAAGCGCGCCTACCGCGTCATCGACTTCCGTCGTGCCGACAAGGACGGCGTGCCGGCCAAGGTCGCGCACATCGAGTACGACCCCAACCGCACGGCGCGCATCGCGCTGCTTCACTTCGCGGACGGCGAGAAGCGCTACATCCTCGCCCCCAACAAGCTGAGCCAGGGCGACACGGTCGAGACAGGCCCCTCCGCGGATATCAAGCCGGGCAACAACCTGCCGCTGCGCAACATCCCGGTCGGCACCGTGATCCACGCCGTCGAGATCCGCCCGGGTGGGGGCGCCAAGATCGCGCGTTCCGCCGGTGCGAGCGTCCAGCTCGTCGCCAAGGACGGCCCCTACGCCCAGCTGCGTATGCCCTCGGGCGAGATCCGCAACGTCGACCTGCGTTCGCGCGCCACGGTCGGCGAGGTGGGCAATGCCGAGCAGTCCAACATCAACTGGGGCAAGGCCGGGCGCATGCGCTGGAAGGGCCGTCGTCCCACTGTCCGCGGCGTGGCGATGAACCCGGTCGATCACCCGCACGGCGGTGGCGAGGGCAAGACCTCCGGAGGTCGGCACCCGGTCAACCCCAAGGGCAAGCCCGAGGGTCGCACCCGCAAGGCCAAGAAGCCGAGCGACAAGTTCATCGTCCGTCGACGCAAGACCGGCAAGAAGCGCTAGGAGACGACTGTGCCCAGGAGCTTGAAGAAGGGTCCCTTCGTGGACGACCACCTGCTCAAGAAGGTGGACGCCCAGAACGAGGCCAAGAGCCAGCAGGTCATCAAGACATGGTCGCGCCGGTCGATGATCGTGCCCGCCATGCTCGGCCACACCATCGCGGTGCACGACGGTCGCAAGCACGTGCCCGTCTTCGTCACGGAGAACATGGTCGGTCACAAGCTCGGCGAGTTCGCCCCCACGCGCACCTTCAAGGGGCACGTCAAGGAAGACCGGAAGGCCAAGCGCAAGTAGCGCTGGCACCGGCATACGAAGAGTCACGAGAGGCAAGGGGAAAGCGATGGAAGCCAGGGCCCAGGCGCGGTTCGTCCGTGTCACGCCCATGAAGGCGCGCCGCGTGGTCGACCTCATTCGAGGCCTGCCTGCGGCTGACGCCCAGGCGGTGTTGCGCTTCGCTCCGCAGGATGCGAGCGATCCGGTGGGGAAGGTGCTCGACAGCGCCATCGCCAACGCGACCAACAACCACAATCTCGACCCCGCATCCCTCGTGGTTGCCGAGGCCTACGTCGACGAGGGTCCGACGATGCGTCGCTTCCGTCCTCGCGCCCAGGGCCGTGCCTTCCGCATTCGCAAGCGGACGAGTCACATCACGGTCGTCCTTGAGACGGTGGATGCTGCGCCCGTCGTCAAGGCACCTGCCAAGAAGACCAAGGTCACCGCAGACAAGGCCCCGGCCAAGAAGGCACCCGCCAAGAAGGCCGCTGCCACGGAAGAGGAGAGCTGAGATGGGTCAGAAGGTCAACCCGCACGGCTTCCGCCTCGGTATCACGACCGACTTCACGTCGCGGTGGTTCGCCGACAGCGCCAAGCCCGGCCAGCGCTACCGCGACTACGTCGAGGAGGACGTGGCCATCCGCAAGCTCCTCTCGCGAGGCATGGAGCGCGCCGGCATCAGCAAGGTGGAGATCGAGCGCACCCGTGAGCGGGTCCGCGTGGACATCCACACCGCGCGCCCGGGCATCGTCATCGGTCGACGTGGCGCTGAGGCCGACCGCATTCGCGCCGACCTCGAGAAGCTCACGGGCAAGCAGGTGCAGCTGAACATCCTCGAGGTCAAGAACCCCGAGATGGATGCTCAGCTGGTCGCCCAGGGCATCGCCGAGCAGCTCTCGAGCCGCGTCTCCTTCCGCCGCGCCATGCGCAAGGGCATGCAGAGCACGATGAAGGCCGGCGCCAAGGGCATCCGCGTGCAGGTCTCCGGCCGCCTCGGCGGCGCGGAGATGAGCCGCACGGAGTTCTACCGCGAAGGTCGCGTGCCGCTGCACACGCTGCGCGCCGATATCGACTACGGCTTCTACGAGGCACGTACGACATTCGGGCGCATCGGCGTCAAGGTGTGGATCTACAAGGGCGATGCCCCCACGAGCCGCGCCGAGCGCGAGGCCGCTGCGGCCGCTGCCCGCCTGGGCAAGCGTCCCGAGCGTCCCCGTCGTGGGCTGCGCCGTGACGACGAGGTCCTGGAGACCGCGGCAGTCGCCGCGGCCGAGGCTCCCGCACCGACAGAGGGCGAGGTCTGATCATGCTGATCCCGCGCAAGGTCAAGCACCGCAAGCAGCACCATCCGAAGCGCACCGGCGCCGCCAAGGGCGGCACCGAGGTGACCTTCGGCACCTATGGTCTGCAGGCGCTCGAGCCGGCCTACGTCACCAACCGTCAGATCGAGTCCGCTCGTATTGCCATCACGCGGCACATCCGCCGTGGCGGCAAGGTGTGGATCAACATCTATCCCGACCGTCCCCTCACCAAGAAGCCTGCCGAGACCCGCATGGGCTCCGGCAAGGGATCTCCCGAGTGGTGGGTCGCCAACGTCAAGCCCGGGCGCGTGATGTTCGAGCTGTCGTACCCCAACGAGAAGACCGCGATTGCGGCACTGACCCGGGCAATGCACAAGCTGCCCATGAAGTGCCGGATCGTGCGTCGCGACGACATTGCGGAGGTCTGATGGCTGCCGGCACATCACCCCAGGAGTTCCGCGGCCTCACGGACGAGGAGCTCGTCACGCGACTGCGTGAGTCCAAGGAGGAACTGTTCAACCTCCGCTTCCAGGGCGCTACGGGTCAGCTCGAGAACCACGGGCGTCTCCGCGCGGTCCGCAAGGACATCGCCCGTCTCTACACCGTGATGCGCGAGCGCGAGCTCGGGATCACTCCCGTCGAGCACGTGGGCGGTGCGGCATGACCGACGAGAAGGTGAACGTGAGCTCAGAACGCAACGCACGCAAGGTCCGCGAGGGTCTCGTGGTGAGCGACAAGATGGATAAGACCGTCGTCGTCGCCGTCGAGGACCGCTTCAAGCATCCGCTCTACGGCAAGGTGGTCCGCCGCACGAGCAAGCTCAAGGCGCACGACGAGCAAAACTCCTGTGGCATCGGCGATCGCGTGCTGCTCATGGAGACCAAGCCTCTGTCGGCGACCAAGCGCTGGCGCGTCGTCGAGATCCTCGAGAAGGCTAAGTAGGGGAGACGACGTGATTCAGCAAGAGTCCCGACTCAAGGTCGCCGACAACACGGGTGCCAAGGAGCTTCTCTGCATCCGTGTCCTCGGTGGCTCCGGACGGCGCTACGCCGGCATCGGCGACATCATCGTGGCGACCGTCAAGGACGCCATCCCCGGTGGTGGAGTCAAGAAGGGCGAGGTCGTCAAGGCCGTCGTCGTCCGCACCCGCAAGGAGAACCGTCGTCCCGACGGCTCCTACATCCGCTTCGATGAGAACGCCGCGGTCATCCTCAAGGGTGACGGCGAGCCCCGTGGGACCCGCATCTTCGGGCCGGTCGGGCGCGAGCTCCGCGAGAAGCGCTTCATGAAGATCATCTCGTTGGCACCGGAGGTGCTCTGACATGGCTGGCCTCTTCGTTCGCAAGGGTGACCTCGTACAGGTCATCAGCGGCAAGGACCGCGGCATCACCGGCAAGGTCATCGAGGTCTTCCCCGAGTCCGACCGGGTGATCGTCGAGGGCGTGAACCGCATCAAGAAGCACACCAAGGTGGGCCAGAACAACCGTGGCGCCAAGACCGGCGGCATCATCACGACGGAGGCACCGATCCACGTCTCCAACGTGATGGTCGTCGATCCCGAGGACAACCGCCCGACGCGGGTCGGCTTCCGCAAGGAGAAGGTCGAGAAGCGTCGCGCCGACGGCAGCACCTACGAGGCGACGCGCAGCGTGCGCGTCTCGAAGCGAACCGGCAAGGACCTGTGATGACGACGATGACCGACCGCCAGATCCCGCGGCTCAAGTCGCGCTACCGCGAGGAGATCGTGCCTGCCCTGCAGGAGCAGTTCTCTTTCGAGAACATCATGCAGGTCCCGCGCCTGACCAAGGTCGTGGTCAACATGGGCGTCGGCGAGGCAGCGCGTGACTCCAAGCTCATCGAGGGTGCCATCAAGGACCTCACTGAGATCACCGGCCAGCGCCCGCAGGTCACCAAGGCCCGCAAGTCGATCGCGCAGTTCAAGCTCCGCGAGGGCATGCCCATCGGTGCGCACGTGACCCTGCGTGGCGACCGCATGTGGGAGTTCTTGGATCGCCTCCTGTCCGTGGCCCTGCCGCGCATCAGGGACTTCCGCGGGCTCTCCGGCAAGCAGTTCGACGGCCGCGGCAACTACACCTTCGGTCTCAACGAGCAGTCGATGTTCCACGAGATCGACCAGGACAAGATCGACCGCGTCCGCGGCATGGACATCACGGTCGTGACCACAGCCGAGAACGATGAGGAGGGGCGAGCACTCCTGCGTCTCCTCGGCTTCCCCTTCAAGGAGAACTGACCGTGGCGAAGAAGGCACTGATCGAGAAGCAGCGGCGCAAGCCGAAGTACGCCGTGCGCGCCTACACGCGCTGCACCCGCTGCGGCCGTCCCCACTCCGTCTACCGCAAGTTCGGCCTGTGCCGGATCTGCCTGAGGGAGATGGCGCACGCAGGTCAGCTCCCCGGCATCACCAAGAGCAGCTGGTAAACCACGACGCCGTAGGTCCCCACGGGGATACCGCGGCGAGAAGGGCCTGATGGCCATGACCATGACCGACCCGATCGCGGACATGCTTGCGCGACTGCGCAACGCCAACTCCGCGTATCACGATGCGGTGACCATGCCGCATTCGAAGATCAAGGCGGGCATCGCCGAGATCCTCAAGCAGGAGGGCTACATCGCCGGATGGAGCGTCGAGGACGCCCCCGTCGGACAGAACCTCACGCTGGAGCTCAAGTACGGCCCGAGCCGCGAGCGCTCTATCGCTGGACTGCGCCGCGTCTCGAAGCCCGGCCTGCGTGTTTACGCCAAGAGCACCGCGCTGCCCAAGGTCCTCGGAGGACTCGGCGTCGCGATCCTGTCCACCTCGTCTGGTCTCCTCACGGACCGCCAGGCCTCGCAGAAGGGCGTGGGTGGGGAAGTCCTCGCCTACGTCTGGTGAGGGGGAGTCATGTCGCGTATCGGACGCCTGCCCATCACCATCCCCTCGGGGGTTGACGTGAGCATCGACGGCTCGACCGTCACCGTGAAGGGCCCCAAGGGGACCCTCACGCTCACGGTCGCGGAGCCCATCGCCGTGGAGCGCCAGGAGGACGGCACCCTCGCGGTGACCCGCCCCAATGATGAGCGCGACTCGCGCGCCCGTCATGGCCTCACACGGACTCTGATCTCCAACATGGTCGTTGGCGTGACCGAGGGCTACGAGAAGGGGCTCGAGATCGTGGGCACCGGCTACCGGGTCCAGGCCAAGGGCAACGACCTCGAGTTTGCGCTCGGCTACAGCCACCCGATCGTCTTCCCCGCCCCGGAAGGCATCAGCTTCGCGGTCGAGTCGCCGACGAAGTTCAAGGTCATCGGCATCGACAAGCAGCAGGTCGGCGAGGTCGCCGCGAACATCCGCAAGCTGCGCAAGCCCGAGCCCTTCAAGGGCAAGGGTGTGCGCTACGAGGGTGAAGTCGTGCGGCGCAAGGCCGGAAAGGCGGGCAAGAAGTGAGCTCTTTCGCCCCGAAGATCGGCTCGGGCAACCCCAAGCGCACCGCACGCGCGCGTCGTCATCTGCGCGTGCGCAAGAAGATCAGTGGCAGCGCGCAGCGCCCCCGCCTCGTGGTCACTCGCTCGGCCCGTCACGTGGTGGCTCAGGTCATCGACGACGGTGCCGGACGCACGCTGGCCTCGGCCTCGACCATGGAGGCCGACATCCGCACCTCGGGCACCGACAAGACAGCCCAGGCCCGCAAGGTCGGCGAGCTCGTCGCCGAGCGTGCCAAGCAGGCCGGCGTCGAGACCGTGGTCTTCGACCGCGGCGGCAACATGTTCCATGGCCGTATCGCGGCCCTAGCGGAGGGCGCCCGCGAGGGCGGCCTCGAGTTCTAACGGTCGAGAGAGGTATTGGGATGTCGACAATGGACCGCCGGGGAACCGGCGCCGCTAACTCCGGGGGCGGACGCGATCGCCGCGAGCGTCGCGACCGCGCGCCCCGTGAGGAGAAGTCCGCCTTCCTCGAGCGCGTGGTGACCATCAACCGCGTCGCGAAGGTCGTCAAGGGCGGTCGTCGCTTCAGCTTCACGGCCCTCGTGGTCGTGGGCGACGGTGACGGCACCGTGGGCGTGGGCTACGGCAAGGCCAAGGAGGTGCCTGCGGCGATCGCCAAGGGTGTCGAGGAGGCCAAGAAGCACTTCTTCAAGGTGCCGCGGATCCAGGGCACGATCCCGCACCCCATCACGGGTGAGGCTGCCGCAGGCGTCGTTCTGCTGCGTCCGGCCGCTCCGGGTACCGGCGTGATCGCCGGTGGACCGGTGCGCGCGGTCCTCGAGTGCGCGGGCATCCACGACGTGCTCTCCAAGTCGCTGGGCTCGGACAATGCGATCAACATCGTGCATGCCACCGTGGCCGCGCTCCGCGGCCTCGAGCGTCCCGAAGAGGTCGCGGCCCGCCGTGGCCTTCCCCTCGAGGACGTGGCTCCCGCCGCCCTCCTGCGTGCTCGCGCGGCGGGTGCGTCATGAGCGTGCGCCTGCAGGTGACGCAGCGGAAGTCCCCGATCGGCGGGACCCACAGCCAGCGCGAGACGCTGCGCTCCCTGGGTCTCAAGCGCATCGGCGACACCGTCGTCAAGGAGGATCGCCCCGAGATCCGAGGCATGATCGCCACGGTCTCCCATCTCGTCTCAGTCGAGGAGGTCGAGTGACATGGCTCTGAAGGTCCATCACCTACGCCCCGCTCCGGGCGCCAAGACCCCCAAGACCCGCAAGGGCCGGGGCGAGGCCTCGAAGGGCAAGACCGCAGGCCGCGGCACGAAGGGCACGCGGGCCCGCAACCAGGTCCCCGCGCGCTTCGAGGGCGGTCAGATGCCGCTGCACATGCGCCTGCCGAAGCTCAAGGGCTTCACCAATCCCAACACCGTCACGTACCAGGTCGTCAACGTCGCGGCCCTGGGCAAGCTCTTCCCCCAGGGCGGAGCGGTCACCGTCGCCGACCTGGTGGCAGCCGGGGCAGTCCGCAAGGGCCAGCCGGTCAAGGTGCTCGGCCAGGGCGATATTTCCGTTGCCGTGCAGGTGAAGGTCCAGGCCTTCTCCGCGGCGGCCCAGGAGAAGATCGCCGCGGCGGGCGGAAGCATCGAGAAGGTCTGACCACGGGCCCCGGGCACTGCCCCCAGGATCCCCCCAGGATCGTGGGACCAGGTCCCCGGGGCGCCTAGGTTAGGCTGCATCGGGCCCGGACGACAGTTCTCAGACCACGACACACGGTGATGCCCCGGCATCGCCCAGGAGGTAAGCGTGCACCTCAGCGCCTTCGTCGCGGCGTTCCGCACCCCGGACCTGCGCAAGAAGCTGCTCTTCACGCTGGCCATGCTGGCGGTCTTCCGCCTGGGCTCGGTCGTGCCGACTCCCGGTGTGGACTACTCGGCGATCCAGCGATGCATCGACCAGACCTCTGACAACTCCGTCTACGCCGTCATCAATCTCTTCAGCGGCGGTGCACTGCTCCAGCTGTCGGTCTTCGCGCTCGGCATCATGCCGTACATCACGGCGAGCATCATCCTTCAGCTGCTCACGGTGGTCATCCCCCGTCTCGAGGCGCTCAAGAAGGAAGGCCAGTCGGGGCAGGCCAAGATCACGCAGTACACCCGCTACCTCACCATCGGCCTGGCGATCCTGCAGTCGACGGCGATCCTGTCGCTCGCGCGCACCCCGGGCCAGCTCTTCAGCGGCTGTAACGAGGAGCTGATCCCCAATCAGAGCCCGCTCCTCATTATCGTCATGGTCATCGTCATGACGGCGGGCACCGCGGTGATCATGTGGCTGGGCGAGCTCATCACCGAGCGCGGCGTGGGCAACGGCATGTCCCTCCTCATCTTCACCTCGATCATCGCCACGATCCCCGCCCAGTTCATCAACGTCTTCGTGAGCCGCGGGAGCTTCTCCTTCGTCCTCACGATGCTCGTCTCGCTGGTGGTCCTGGCCCTCGTCGTCTTCGTCGAGCAGGGCCAGCGCCGCATCCCGGTGCAGTACGCCAAGCGCATGGTGGGCCGACGGATGTACGGCGGCACCTCGACCTACATCCCGCTCAAGATGAACATGGCCGGCGTCATCCCGGTCATCTTCGCGTCCTCGCTGCTCTTCCTCCCGACGCTGCTCGTGCAGTTGACCGGCAGCCAGGCCGAGTGGGCGCAGTGGATCGCGACCAACTTCTCGACGGGTACGTCGACGATCTACCTCACCGTCTTCTTCATCCTCACGGTCTTCTTCACCTACTTCTACGTGTCGATCACCTTCAATCCGATCGACGTGGCCGACAACATGAAGAAGTACGGCGGCTTCATCCCGGGCATCCGCGCCGGCAAGCCGACGGCGGAGTACCTCGCCTACGTCCTCAACCGCCTGACCTTCCCGGGCGCGATCTATCTGGGACTCATCGCGGTCATGCCCGTCTTCGCCTTCAACCTCATCGGCATCGGCGATCAGTTCGTCTTCGGCGGCATCAGCCTCCTCATCGTGGTGGGCGTCGGCCTCGACACGGTCAAGCAGATCGACTCCCAGCTGCAGCAGCGCAACTACGAGGGCTTCCTCCGCTGATGAGGCTTCTCATCATGGGACCTCCCGGGGCCGGCAAGGGCACCCAGGCGGTCGTGGTCGCCTCGGCACTGGGCGTGCCCCACATCAGCACCGGCGACATCTTCCGTGCCAATGTCAGCGCGGGTACGCCCCTGGGCGAGGAGGCCCAGCGCTACATGGACGCGGGGGAGTACGTCCCCGACACCATCACCAACGCGATGGTGCGCGATCGCCTCTCACACGATGATTGCCGCCCCGGCTTCATGCTCGACGGCTATCCGCGCACGCTCGAGCAGGTCAACGAGCTCGACATGATGCTCGAGTCCGACGGGCAGCGGCTCGATCGTGTGATCGAGCTGACCGTGGACACCGAGGAGGTCGTCGGCCGACTCCTCAAGCGCGCTCAGGAGCAGGGGCGCACCGATGACACCGCAGACGTCATCCGTCGACGTCTCGAGGTCTACTTCGATCAGACCGCGCCGCTCATCGCGGTCTATCGCGAGCGCAGGATTCTCCTCGAAGTCGATGGCATGGGCGATGTCGCCGAGGTCACCGAGCGGATCGTCTCCGCCCTGCGCGACTGACATGTTCCGCTCACGCGACCGCATCGAGATCAAGTCGGCGGACCAGCTCCAGGTCATGCGCGCCGCCGGACTCGTGGTCGCCCGCACACTCCAGCGGGTCGCGCAGATGGCGGCCCCCGGCGTCACCACGGCCGAGTTGGACGAGTGCGCGGCCCAGTCGATCCGTGACGAGGGTGCGACCCCGTCCTTCCTCGGCTACCACGGCTTCCCCGCCCATATCTGCGTCTCGGTCAACGACGAGGTGGTCCACGGCATCCCGGGGGCCCGGCGCATCGAGGACGGCGACGTCGTCTCGATCGACTGCGGAGCCATCGTCGACGGATGGCATGGCGATGCGGCGCTCACGGTCCTCGTGGGCGATGTGGCCGAGGATCTCGCGGAGCTGTCGCGCATCACGGAGGAGTCGATGTGGGCGGGCCTGCGGGCCGCACGCCCTGGCAACCGTCTTTCCGACATCGGGCACGCGGTCGAGTCGGTCGTGCGTGCCCACGGAGATCAGTACGGGATCATCGAGGAGTACGTCGGACACGGAATCGGCTCGAGCATGCACATGGAGCCGGCGGTCCCCAACTACGGTCGCCCGGGCAAGGGCCCTCGTCTGGTCCCGGGCATGGCGCTGGCCGTGGAGCCGATGGTGGTTCTGGGGGAGCCCGGAGTCCACGTGCTCGACGACGACTGGACCGTGGTGGCCAGCGACGGGTCGCACGCGAGCCACTGGGAGCACACCGTGGCCGTCACCGAAGACGGCCCGTGGGTGCTCACGGCCCTCGACGACGTGCGTGTGTAGGCACCGCGAGGTCTTGCCGGATGC
>Ga0233451_10000900_pt1 | contig 29300 bp, 48 predicted proteins | sample 011ome_29_FD_183052 | JGI IMG/M metagenome (GOLD analysis project Ga0233451, IMG submission 183052) | Coastal salt marsh microbial communities from the Groves Creek Marsh, Skidaway Island, Georgia - 011504CT (spades assembly) | ecosystem: Environmental > Aquatic > Marine > Intertidal zone >... | reverse complement strand
TTGTACCTGTTCCGGTACGAACGGCATAAGGATTAAACCTAGCACCCGGAGCAAGTTCTCTAGCTCGTGCTACGGCTTCTCCTGCGGTACCAGAACCGCCCTTGCCGAACAGTCCACTTACTACGCTACCCATATCTATATATGCTCCGTTTTACATTGTCGATGCAATTTGCATCTGTTACAAATTTGTATCCTAATTGTTTTACAAACTTTGTGAGTTTAGGATTGTCAACCAGACAGAAAAATGGTTGCCCCGCTATGATGTTCAATAGTCCGTGTACTTCTTTGAACTCTTTGGAAATCTTAGGTGTCCATTTGTGTACATCTGCGTGAGTCCAAATCTTGTCTTCAAACCATTCATAATAAATCGTGTATGCAGGTTGTATTGCTACTGGTGTTTTTATCAAACGCCATCGTCTCTACGTAGTGTGCCGCTTACTCCACCGTTGTGTGATGTATTAAATCCTGTAACAGTTTTACCAGAGTATGCCTGAACAGATGTACCCGGACTTGCTGTACCAACAAAGGTTCCATCGCCAGTAACCCATCGGTAACCTTCTTTAAGGTACATTGTGTATACAGTATCTGTACCCGGCCCTTGAGTGTACCCATGAGAATGAAACGCATCTGTAATTTCTGTTGTTAATCCAGATACCCAGTTTTCAATATCAGACGAATCAGGAGCAAGGTTTAATGTAGTAAGTGTAGTCTCTGAACTAAATACAGGACTTGTAAGACCAAACACACGAGTGCCATTAAAGTAAACATCTCCCGGTGAATCGGGCGTACTTACAGCAGTGCCATTCATGTACACTGACTCTTGATACCAATCTAATACTGCACCGTTAAATACAATTGCCATGATCAGTCCTGAGTATAAATGTACAAATCACCGCTTGAAATGTAAGCTCTCACAGATCCTTTAACTGTTTCTGAAGCATACACTGGTGTGTATTCATTAGCAGTGATCTCTTGTTGTACAAACGCAGTGGTTGCAATCTGTGTAGTGTCTGTACCTGTAGTTGCCGTAGGAGCAGTCGGTGTACCTGTTAACGCAGGAGAAGCCTTCTGATCTTGTACAAATGCTGTTGTCGCAATCTGTGTTGTATCTGTAGCCGCAGAAGCTGTAGGAGCCGTAGGTGTGCCTGCGAGTGCAGGAGAGTTAGTATCTGCTTTAGAGTTAACTGCTGTTTGAATCGCGTTAAACTCATCGTCAATCTCTGTACCCTTGACAACCTTCAGTGCATTACCTGTTAGCAAGGCATCCTTAGCGGCAAAGTCTGTTGATTTAGTATATGAACTCATTAGATTGTCCTACCTTGTTTAACATAGACATCCATCTTTTGAATTGACAAAGCACCACCATTAAGGTCTGCTTCAAATCCCAATTGTAGTACTGATCCACTACCTGATCCCGGCGCACGTACTGTGTCAACCAATGTGCCACCTGAATATTCTGCAATGTTATACTCAGCTACGTTGTACTCGTACACTGTGCCTGTACGTACTGTCAGTGGATAGGAGTTGTACTGGTCACTGTAGTCAAACCCTGACTTAACAACAAAGTCCTGTCCTGTGGCTCCAATGACGGTCATAGACAGACGCTTGAGTATCTTTGTCTGTGATGCTGTACCAAGATCAAAGTAGTTTGTAAAGTACACCATACGATATGACTGACCATTGTCTTGGTAGCCTGCGTATCTAGCAAGGCCATCCTCGTGAGTCATATATACTTCACCATCAAACCCAAGCCAGTCCGTAAACTCCATGTTGTTCCAGATGGTTACACGAGCAGACCCGTCTTGTAGTGGTGCTCTCATGTCAAAACAGTACACTTGCTTAGTTGTTGGGAATGCAAGTAAATAGAATGCGTTGGTAGGTGAGTACGCTGACTTAATGTTAGCAGGTGTTTCAGATTCAATTAGCTGTACAAGATCATCCCGCACGTTTCTTGATAAGTCACGCATTGGTGTTGATTTCTCTTGAATGACTCGACCTAACGACATCAAGCCTGAGTCAGACAAAAATAAAATATCTGTACCTGTGTTCTGTAAGCTGTCTCTTGCAATACATCCAACACCGCTGATTACTTCTACCAGTTGTAATGTTGTAGGGTCAAGGTAGGTTTGAGCAGTGTCACTATCACCAAAGATAATAATGTTGTTCTTACAGAAGACAATCAAGAAACCATTGTGTGCACCTAATGCAATAATCTCGTCATTACCATTAACAAGAATGCTTGACAGATCTAAGCTACCTGCTGTGCCTGAGTTCCAACGAGTAGGATCAAGCAGGTCAGTCCAGTAAATTGTTGTAGTGTTAGTTGCTGTGTCTGCTGTCCATACTCGACCATACGCAGACAATGCACAGTTACCCTCAATCGGTGTACCAGATGCTGAAGGAGATGAAGAGATGTCTAAGATAGTTCCAGTGGTAGTATCAAAGTACAATGGCTCATAGTTCTTTTGGAACAAGTATGCCGCATCGTTTAGTGTAACAGCTTGCCAGTTACCTTCAGTAATCGTTTGTGACCCTGAGTAGGTAACAGCAGTTAACGTGCCTGCGGAGTAAAGGTAAAAGTTTGTATCTGACCACGCACCAAAGTATTCAGTTGCATCAATATCAACAAACCGATGCATACCTTGAAGGTCAACACCAGTAGACTCATCTAAAAATATCCATCCCTTACGAGCACCTAAGCGTCCAAACTTATCAATTACGCAGTTGTTAGCTTGTAATGCAAAGCCAGACTCAAGTGTAATACCAGACTCTTGGGTGTTTAATCCAAAAAAGCCCGGTGCGGCAATACTGGCTGACTGTAAAGGTGCGGCCATTATTTAGTTGTCCAAATAAGTTCTTCGGGATGTTTAGCTTGGTCAAGAGACACAGCGTCATTCAAGATACGAGCCGCTGTTGCATAAGCAGAACTTGAGGATGCTCCACCGTCTTCGCCACGTTCTTCAACAGCTTTAGCGTATGCAAGCATTTCAACAGGCTTAGATGGGCATAAAAGTACATCAGTGTCTGTGGATAAATCATCTTGACGATTAATTAGATTAAACCTTAAAGAATAGACACCATTAGGTGGTGGGTAGACTTCAACAATCGTATCTCCATTGTCATCAAGACCATTAAAGCTATAGTACCTAGGTTCACCTTGGACTGGATTACTGTTTAAATAGTATCCTGTAAACTCTGAAGCTGTCTTGTAAGTCATAAAGTAATTACTTGTGTCATTAACGACATCAAGCATCTTCATGTTGTCTCCAGATCCTGTGAGTTCATAGGCAAACACACCGGCAGATGTAGTTGCTGTTAAAGTTGTTCGTAAAGCAGACCAATCCCATGACTGTTCTACTTCTTGTTTAGCATCATTAACTAACATACTAATCATAGTTGAATATGAATTTTCTTCAACCGTAGAAACAGTACGCTCCCTAAGACGCTTAAGAACATTATTGACAAGTTGTAAGTATGTCATGAGAATACCTTAGTGTACATAAGTGGTAGTATAACACATTTTAACTAAAAAGTCAAGTGTTACCATTTTTTACAAGACCAGTACCGTGCTGTTAGCTTACTTGGTGGGTTAGTGTCACACTTGTGTCTAGCCCTAAAGCTCCTACGACGAGCAGGTTGGTCTTTCTTGATCGTCATATTAGGATCACCAAAACGAATAGTCTTGGTCTTGTCGCCTTCTTTGGCAACCACTACGAACTTTTTAGAGCCACCCGGAGTGCGCTTAGGTTTGTTGTAAGCACTTACGCCTGCTCTGGCTAACTTAGGGTCTTTTGACTTTGGCATTATGCTTTTGCCTTCTTTTTGCCGCCACGTTTCACCTTCTTAAGATCAGCCGCTGTGATCTTGTCTCTTGGAGGAGCTACTCTTGCAAGTTTCTTTTGCTTTGCAGAATAACTTGTTTTGCCTTTAGGAAACGGCATTACTTCTTACCTAAGCACTTCTTAGCGGCTTTACACTTAGCCTTAGTCTTACAACCTGCACAGGTCTTAAATGCTTTTGGTGCTTTCTTTGTAGTTGAATATGCCATTACTTCTTTCCTATCATTTCTACAATTCCCTTACCTGCCTTGACACCAAAGCTAGCAAGAACAATCACCACGAGAATCTCATGATACCAAATCGGCAAAGTTGCCAATGCGTTGAACCCCGCTTGGATATGTTCTACCATGCTTGGTATAAAGACAAGTATCAGAGGTATGCTGAACACTATCGTTAACCACTCGTCTTTCCACGAGTTCTTGGATGCTTCGGCCATGATGCGTTCCCAGTCCGCTGAAGACTGTGCCGCTGTTTTCAGTGCGGTGGCTTTGGCCTCTGCGGTGGCCTTGGTTGATTCCGCCTTGGCACTGACCCATGTACCTGCCAAGTTCGTGATAGCTGTGACTAATCCAAGCATCTGTCATTTTCCTTGTTGTGGTATTGGCACACAGGCCATGCCTCTGGGATCTTCAGCATCTGCCATGATTATCATAGCGTCCTTAAAACAATCTTGAGGATCGTTGTACTCTTTACGTTCTACAATCTGTAACACACCGGGTTGTAAAGCAATAGTAATAATTCCATAGATGATCCACATAGGTGACCTACTGTTTACTGAGCCAGTAGAAGATATATATTACCAAGCCAATGGCTGAGAGAACGCTAACGCCCAAACCGATGCTAATACAAATATCAACAATCTGCTTCTTACGTTTAGCTTTTTTGGCTTTCTCAGCTTTTTCTGCGGCTTCACGGCTTTCCTTCATCTTCCTCTGGTAGTCTAACCAATCTGTCCATAACCCGGCTCGCCCCTGCCAGATCATCATTTGCTTCAGAGCATCCTCATATTCTTTAAGTTGCTCTGTAGCCATGAACGCTTCAAGGTCAGACTTATATCCGTGCTCATGTGCTTTCTTTTGTATCTCAGCCTTGAGGCCAAAGTAGTCTGCTAGTGCCTGTCCTGCTTCATACAGTTCTTTACCATTGGCGATAGTTTCTTTAATAACGCCAAAGGCCGCATTAGCGGCGGCCAGTTCAGCTATCATCGGGGCGATCCTTGCCCAATAACCTCTGTACTGTCTTAGTTTCGTAAATCCTTATTGCTGTCCATACTAATGTAAACAACGCCGCCATCGGAGGCAACAGTTCACCTATCGTTCCTACTACAGTGACTACACTTAAACCGTCTACAAGAGTCTTAGTGCTTTCTGTTGCCATCTCTTTCACACTCCGTCCTTAGCTGTTTGCTGTAATAGCCTCGTTAAACGGTGTCAAATCTTCTGTCGTCCAGAAGTCTTTTGCGACCATAATTTCTAAGTGTTCTACGTTGCGTGACACAGTGTCTGCCCAGTCTTCATCGCTCATGTCCTCTGGCTGTCCTGCGTTCAACAGGTTCACTGAGTCCATAGCGGCTGAGTAGTGCTGTGCGATTTGTTCTGCTGTGAGTTCTTCCATTAGTTTTCCTCTATTAAGTCCCAAGATAGGGTTGCTTCATTCCAAGTATAATAATTACCGTCTGTAGGATACGCTACTGGAGCGTCCCATAAACAAGTAGTTTCATTTAACGACCAAGATGCAAACGGCTGTGGGGGTATAAACGCATCTCTATCAGCGTCATATGTATACCCAATACCTGCGTAATTCTTGCGGATGTTGCCGTTGTAACTTGTTTGTTTCCACGTTGTGTCAGAGCCAAGCAAGTTCTGCAAGAACGTTACACCAAGTGACTCTTGCTCCACATTACTGTCATCCAGAATCTCAGAGTTATCTACAACCAAGACCTGAGTGACTATATTGTTTCCGTCGAGTTGTGCAAAGTGTGCCATGTCTTCCTCTTAATTCTGGAACTTGTAACGAATGATAACTACGCCAGAACCGCCATTGCCGCCAATCTTGTAGGATTCGCCAGAGCCACCTCCACCGGAACCAGTATTGGTAGAACCATTTCCGGGAACACCTGCCGCCTGACTTGCTCCTGCGCCGCCACCGCCTGTGCCACCAGAGCCACCACCTCCTGCCGCTTGACCGGGGCCACCGCCGCCACCTGCACGAGTTACGCTAGATCCAGTAATAGAAGATGCAACGCCATTACCACCATCACCACCGTTGTCTTGTGACGGGGCATTTTGACCAACAGAACCTGCGCCGCCTCCGCCACCACCTGCACCTGCGGTTCCATTACCACCTGCAAAACCTTGATTAGCAGTTCCAGAGGCTCCTGAAGTAAACTGTCCGCCACCGCCACCAGAGCCACCACTTGATGGAGATGGTGAAGATTGCCCGGCTTGAGTATCTGATCCCTTACCACCGCCAGTTGAAGTTATGGTTGAAAATGAAGAATTACTGCCATTGTTCCCTGTTGTGTTATTACCACCTGCACCACCTCCACCAACGGTTATAGTGTAAGAAGTTGTAGTAACAGTTAATGCCGATTCAGCAGATGCCCCTCCACCTGATGACTCTCCAGATACAGATGAACGATAACCACCTGCACCACCTGCACCGCCCCAACCTTGGAATGAAGAACCACCGGAGCCACCACCTGCGATAACAAGATATTCGACTGTACTCCCCCCGCCAGCGGCATTCCCCAAAGATGAAACAGAAAAGGAACCAGATGATGTAAATGTGTGGACTTTATAATCGCCAACAGTCGCTACTGATCCACCAGTTGCTGAAACATACAGTGCATTAGAAGTGCCGTAGAAATCAGCGCCTAACTGAATCTCACCAGACCCCGGTGCATTACCTTTGCCGTAATATTCAGAAAGCTGAATAGGGTTACTCCCCCCAAACTCAGTCTGGATTTCAGATAGCTTGATTTGACCAGAGGCTTGTAACGCCATTACTTAGCCTCCAGAGCCTCGACTCGTGCTTTCAATTCTTTGACTGCTTCAACTAATAAACCTGTCACCGCATCGTATTCAACAACGTAGTAGGTATCGGCTGAACCTGTGTGGATAGGCATTGACTTTTCTTTGACTGCTTCAGGCAACACTTCCATGATTTCCTGAGCAATGACACCCGCAGATGCTTGACCGTTATTCTTGCGTACAAATGTAACACCATTGATTTGGTCTACTTTGTCTAGCGCATCTGTGATGTTTTCAATGTCGTCTTTGAGTCTACGGTCAGAGATGGTTGTTGAGTAAGCAATGACATCCCCATCAAAATGAGCATCTTGTGACCCATCAATGTACAGCCCGATGTTTCCATCACCGTCTGATACGACAATGCGATTAGATGCTGTGCGAATGTCGAGGCCGTCTTGGTTGCCGTCATAACGCCCAACAATTGTGTTGTTATTTCCTGTTGTTACATATTGTCCTGCCGCATGACCAAGAAAACTGTTGCCTGTACCAGTTGTATTAGACGTTCCTGCAAGTCTACCAATAGCGGTGTTTTGAGCGCCGGTGGTGTTTGCGACAAGCGCACGGTAACCAACACCCGTGTTATTAGATGCAGTTGTGTTTGACGCTAAAACACCATCGCCCAATGCAGTGTTACTTGCACCAGTCGTATTTGCACCCATTGCACCACGACCAAATGCGGCATTGTAGTTTGCTGTGGTGTTTGCGGCTAATGCACCCTGACCAAGTGCGGCATTGCCTGTACCTGTTGTGTTTGATTGAAGTGCTGTCCAACCAACAGCAGTATTATTAGAAGCAGTTGTGTTCTGCTGAAGTGCCGCCCTGCCAACCGCTGTGTTTCCAGAACCAGTAGAGTTTTGACGCATTGAATTCAAACCAACAGCCACGTTGTTTGTGCCAGTGGTGTTTGCGTACAGAGCCTCTGAGCCAATAGCAATACCTTGTCCAGTGGTATTTAACAACATTGCGGTATAGCCAATCGCAATATTGTTATTAGCTGTGGTGTTGTCTCTTAATGAAGCGGCTCCAATAGCAATGTTTGCATCGCCACTTGTGTTTGAACCCAATGCATTAGAACCAACGGCTGTGTTATCTGTTCCTGTTGTGTTTGCATCTAGTGCGCTTGTCCCAACAGCAGTTAGCGAATTGCCTGTGGTGTTTGCGGTGAGTGCATTATAACCAACAGCAGTGTTGCTAGAAGCAGTGGTGTTTGCATCTAGTGCATAGGTTCCAACAGCTACGTTATATGTACCTGAAGTGTTTGCCGCTAATGCATCAGCCCCAACCGCAGTGTTGTTGGAGGCAGTATTTGAATAAAGAGCAAAGTCTCCTAGTGCGGTATTTTTTGTACCAGTTACGCTAAGCCGTGATGCGCTTCGGCCAACCGCTACGTTGTTTGTACCTGTTGTGTTTGTGTAGAGTGACTGATAACCAACAGCGGTGTTGTTTGCGGCTGTGGTATTTTGAATTAATGCTTGATAACCAACGGCAGTGTTGTTATCGGCTGTGCTTGTGTTAAGAGCGCCATAACCAACAGCGGTGTTGTTGGAGTTAGTGGTGTTTGAGGTAAGAGCAAACGTCCCAAGCGCAGTGTTGTTATTTCCAGTAGTATTTGACCCAAGAGAATCATCACCAACAGTAGTGTTGCTTCCTCCTGTGGTGTTTGCGTCAAGTGAAGTATAACCAACCGCTACATTTCTGTCGCCAGTCGTGTTGGAGCTAAGTGCGCTTCCACCTACCGCAACTAAGTTTGTACCTGTGGTGTTTGTAACAAGTGCCTCACTTCCAACCGCCACATTATTAGAGGCAGTATTATTTGCTAAGGTATTATACCCTAGTCCGGTGTTGGAATTTCCAGAAATATTATTACTTAGTGACCCCATCCCAAGAGCAATATTATATGAGCCAGACGTATTTGATACCATTGATTCACGGCCAACAGCAGTGTTTCTTTGTCCTGATGTATTCGCTGTCATTGCGGCATGACCAAGGGCTGTGTTGTAATCACCGCCTGAAGTTAATGCATCCAATGCCGCATCACCCAACGCCACGTTATTCGTACCAACCGGATAATTCCCATCCAGTTTGATTGTGCCGCCGTCTACGCTGACGTTGCCTGCTACGGTGAGGCCGTCTGTGACTGCTGTGCCTGTTACGTCAATGCCTGTGGAGGTTGTTTCTAACTTTTTACTCCCGGCATGGTGTAGTTGTACTTGCGCTCCAGATTCGGCTCGTAAAAACCATGCGTCTGCATTTGCTTGGTCACGGAGTATTACGCTATTAGCCGCATCAATGTAAAGATTACCAGTACCATTATCTTCAATGTAGCTATGCGACCCATCATGATAAATCTGTAAATCCGACCCCGCACCAAAGATGGCTTTGTCGTTGTCGCCAAAGGATATATCACCTGTGGTAGTAGCACCGGGAATTGTAACTGTGCCAGTAAACGTAGGAGACGCAAGAGGAGCCTTAGTGGCTAAAGAGTTTGTGATCGTAACGCTAAAGTTAGCATCGTCACCCAAAGCCGCCGCAAGTTCATTGAGTGTATCCAATGTTCCCGGAGCAGAGTCGACAAGATTGTTAATCGCCGTAGTAATGTCTGAGGCTTGTGAAGGTGTATACCCAAGTGCAGTGGTAACATCACTGCTAGACAGCGTGACAGCACCTGTGCGAGTGTTGAATGATGTGACAGCACCAGAGACACTAAAAGCCGCCTGATCCCATGCAGAGCCATCCCAGATGTATAGCTGACTGGCTGTCGTATCATAGTAAAGCGCACCAGTGAGTAATGGATCACCATCGTTGTCCACTGTAGGAGCAGAAGACTTAGAACCAAGGTAACGATCATCAAATGCATCTAACGCTGTTTCTGCGGCAGTCTGTGCAGTCTGAGCCGCTGTTGCGGAGTTACTTGCATTCGTAGCTGAAGTGGATGCCGCTGATGCAGAATTACTAGCATTAGTCTCAGAGGTTGATGCGTTCGTTGCAGAAGTAGCCGCCGCAGTCGCTGAGTTGCTTGCATTCGTTTCTGACGTAGATGCGTTGCTTGCGCTAGTCGCCGCATTTGTTTCACTCGTGGCCGCATTTGTTTCACTTGTTGCCGCATTCGTTGCAGACGTACTAGCTTCTGCCGCCTTAGTGGTTGCAGTAGTTGCAGATGTCGATGCACTTGATGCTGAAGTAGCGGCGTTAGTTTCGCTTGTAGCGGCATTGGTTTCTGATGTAGCCGCATTAGCCGCAGATGTAGATGCTTCAGATGCTTTAGTTGTTGCAGTAGTAGCCGCAGTAGTTGCTGTCGTTGCCGCTGTAGACGCTGTAGATGCAGAGGATGCCGCACCAGTTTCAGCAGACTCAGCCGCTGTTTGAGCAGACTCTGCCGCTACCTGTGCCGCTTCAGCCGCAGTTTTAGCAGTGGTTGCCGCTGTTTCTGCTGATGATGCTGTAGTGGCACTTGAGGCCGCCGCAGTAGCTGATGTGCTAGCGTTACTTGCAGACGTACTTGCAGAGGATGCTGAGGAAGCCGCTGATGTTGCAGATGTAGATGCATTAGAAGCTTGTGTAGTTGCCGTGTTTGCGGAGCTTGATGCGCTCGACGCAGAGCTTGCGGCAGAAGACGCTGAAGATGCCGCAGACGTAGCCGAACTAGCGGCATTAGTAGCTTGTTGAGTTACTTCATCAATTGTAGCTTGATCTGATGTTGATGATGCACTACCTGAACCACGAAAAATCGCCATTGAAATCTCCAGTATTTAGAATAAGGAAGGGGCCACGAATGTGACCCCTAGGTTGCTTTAGGCGTTGAAGACCAATGCCAAAGCTGACTCAGGACGGAGTACCTTGACACCGTAGAGAGTGTCTGCAGTGAACAAGTCACCAAGGTATTCTTGCTTGTACTGAGTTTGTGAGCGAACACCTAGTTGCTCTGCAAATACCATAGCGTCTTTGTGACCTAAGATACCTGCTTTCAACTCGCCACCACCAGTAGCGGCGTTTTCAGCGGCTGTTTCAGTAACAGGGCAGTTAGTAGAAACATAGATTTGGATACCGTACAGTGATCCAATGTTTCCATTTGATACAGGCTGACCTGATACGAAATCAGATGAGTTGTAACGGTCGATACCACGAATAGTCTGAACGACTGAAGGAGGTACAACAAGGAAACGATCATCCATAGGGACATCGTTGTCGTCTAACTGCTTGACAGCGGCACGGAAGCCTGCGTCTGAGAAGACATCAGCAGGAACTACAGTGTCTACTGCATAAGCTGTGAGGCCTGTAGAAGCATCCATGTAGAATGAGTTGCTGTGAATCCAGTCAGAACCAGAACCGTTGTCGTCACCAAGGTATTTGCCAAGGGCAAACAAATCAGTGTCAACCTGCTTTGCAAGTGCATAGCCTGCGTCTGAAGTGTAGAACTGACGGAGTGAAGACAGAGCTTGCACGTCAGTGATGTCTTCGATCAAACGAGAATACTCATAGTGTTGATCGATAGTGACTTGCACTTCTGATTCAGTCGCCGCAATCAGTGTTACCTGAGTTGAAGCCGCTTTAGCAGATGCATCGCCACGAGTAGGCTTAGGGATGTGAATAGTATCACCCTTCTTGCCAGTCATGGGCATACGGTTTACAAGATTGGCGAGTACGAGTGACTTCTCGTAGGCCGCGATGATTTCGTCAGACCAAATTTCGGGGATGAAAGTTGCCGCCGTAGTATTGGTGACGTGGTTAGTACCTAGTGCCATTTTAATAGCTCCTTAATGCTAAGTGTTACCTTACACGTTTCTCAGCATACGCTAACATGATTTCGTCATGTAATTGCTGATAACGCTTAGGGTTCGTTTTCATGAGTTCAATAATATCAGCACGACGATAGATTTTACGACTTGGTGCTTCAGAAGAACCTGAGGTGCTACCAGTAGAAGCGGCCTTAAGTTGACGCTTACGATCTTGCTCTTGAACTTTAACTGTTTCGGCTACCATTCCTTGACGCTCTTTCCAGAGTGTGATCAATTCATTAGCGGCTTCATAGTCAAACTTCTTATCAGCGCGTTCGTATAATTCACGACGAACAGAAGTTGCTTCTTTCCAATCTTGGAACTTTTGATCCTGAATGATATCAATAAAATCAGGATGGTTGTTCTGCAACTGGGCTAGTATCTGCTGTTGCTTCATAGCCATTGAGGTTTCTTCAGCTTGTTTGAGCTTTGGATGATTCTCAATTGCTTTAGCAATCGCTTTTTCAGGATCTGCGAAAAAGTCTATTTCTTCGTCAGTTTCTTGTTGTGGGCTTTGGGCCGCTTGAATCTGAGACTTTACGAAATCGTCAACAATTTTCCGTAGTTCACCTACTTCGGAACTTTGCCTGCCTAGAAGTTTTTCAGCTTCCTGATGCATCTGGACGATATCTTTAATATCTTTTCCTTGATACTTTTCAGGAATGCCGTCATCTTCTTCAGGTTCTTGAGTGTCTTCTAGGCTTGGCTCTTCAGCTTCCTGTTCGACTTGCTCTATTTCCTCTAGTGAAGAAAACTCTTCGGTGTCTTGTTGATCTTCGGGTTTCGGATCAAGTAATTGTGCCATATTGTTAAACTCCGTGCCGTAGCATTATGGAAGTGATTATTTCTGAGCGGCTCTCTCGTGATCCCTAGCCCACTTATCATCAGCATCGGGCCATCCGATTCCTTTGAAATGTGAGGATACACTTGAGATTATCCGCTGTGCGGTGTCACCACATTCAGGGCAAGTTGCGAATAGATCATTAACATCTACCCATTGCTCTTCAATGTGGTCACATTTGATGCACTTAAAGTCATACCGACGGATCATTGCCCGCCTCCATGTCTAGTGCATTTCTTATCCCTGTTTCAAAGTTGATCACATTCATTAGAGTGATGATCTGACCTTTAACAAAGAATAAATCTTGTTCGTTTTTTATTTCGTCAATTTTAAATGAGTCTACTAAGTCTTTTGCTTCTTGAATAAATTGTTTCCAACCGTCAAGTAAAAACAAATCTAAATAGTTCTCATAATATTTTTCATCTTCAGGACTCAAAAGAGTTTCTCCTGTTGCTAGTATATACTTGGTATTATACCATAAAAACCTTGACTTGTCAAGAGGCTTGTGCTAATGGGGCCTTCTTTTGTGGTGCTTTAGGCTTTGTTGATTGCTCTTCTAAAGCCTTAAGACGTTCGTCGTATTGCTTAAGAATGGCATTCACTTGTGTTAGAATGTTATCCAGTTCTTGTTTGGTTACCATTTTGGCCTCTCATTTGCATTTGTACTATATCTTCTTTTGTTTCAATCTCACGTTGCTTAAGTGCAAGTTCTGCAATCTTTGCACGTTGATTAAACTCTTCAGTGGTCGGGTCAGTGCCCATACCTTTCATTACAGCGGCATAACGCTTAGTTTCACTATCAACAGGAAGCAACTCAGTCTCAACTTCATTTTGTTGAATACGTGAAATAACCTCTTGTGTTTGTGCCTGTGTGTATTCAACCATTGACTGTTTCTGAGCCATATCCATTTGCATTGCTTGCATTTGAGCTTCTTGAGCCTGTGGATTTGGTTGCATGGCTTGTTGAAGACTTGCAATAATTTCCTCACGGTTGCTCAAGTTCATATTATCTACAATAGCTTGAATTAACAACGGGTACATAGGTGAATCCTGACCCATAGTTTGCAGTAACTGAACAAGCTGTGTAACCTCGTACTCACGAGCAATAATACCCAAAGAACTACTAGCAACAAACTTAAAGTCCTTAGCAGGGTAACGCTCAGGGTCAAACTGCATATACCGATAAGCAACCTTTTGGACTAATGGGATCAAGAATGCTTCTTGGAAGTTAATTAATGTGCGCTTGTGACGCTTGATGATTGCTCCAAGAGACATAGAAATGCCTGCCGCAGTTGAATCGCCGTTAATACTTCCCGGAATACCTGCCGCATCAATAGCTCCTGTTGCCATCTGCACCATTTGTTGGAGACTGGCAGACTGATTAAATGTGTTGGCGTCAAGATTTCCAAATCTAAACGGCTGTAAGATTTCTGAGGGATTGCCATTCGTAAGGATGGCCTTGCCGGGTCTAACTTCCAATTTGCTTCCCCTAGGAAGGCGTGAAGCATCAACAGCAAGCATAGGGTGTACAGTAAGCGCAAGTGCGTCAATTCTAGCTCGTAACTCCGTATCAAGTGCCTTTTGAGCGTTATATCCTTTTTCACAAATACCACGGCCCCAGAAGCGTCCGGGGACAACGTCCCAAGGAAATGCAACTACAGGGCGATCTTTCATCATGTAAGGGTTCTTTTCTGCCTTAAGAAGAACACCTCCGTTTGCAATAACAATAATTGCTTCAACATACTCAGTTTTTTCTTTAGAAACTTCTCCATCGTCTGCATCTTCATTAAAGAGATCACGAGGAACAAGCCCATAGTATTTTGTTAGACGTACCTTATCATCTGTGTAAAGTGTAAGGTCTTGAGTTGGCTCAAGGTCAATATCAATAGCGGCTTCTTCGACATCAACGTCAGAACGGTAGATGCCCGCCTCCTGTGCCATCTTAACCTGATGCACAGGCACATATTCGTCGATAGCGACACCTAAGGCTTCTTTGATGCTTGTAGCAACTGGATCAATTAAGAAGTTTTGTGGCATTACCGGACGAACTCTAAACACCGTCCTATTGCGCTCCATAACTCCCACAGCCGACATATCTCCTTCCATGATAGGTTCCATAGCAGGAGTCATCTCAAGTTCTTCATCGGCAATAATTTCAGCCACTCCTGTACCAAAGACAGCGGCATTTAAGATACACTCTGCAATTGCTTTACGGGCGGAGACAAACTTAAAGTCTTCGTAAAGATGATTACGTAGATGGTAGATGTCTTGGTTATCTTGATCCATCATGTCGTCTTGAATGTCGAACCACTTCCCTCTTCCAAAGGTTGCTTCTTCGACCTCTGCTACTGCAGATTCTACGGCTTGTTGAAGGGCAGGGGAGATGATACGAGAGCGTTCTGATTGACGCATAGTGTCTTCAGCGGCCCATTGGCCTCTCCAAAGACGATAGTATTCGTCGAACTTTTCTTTGTAGTTACCTTCATAGTGGTCACGCCACTGATCGCATTTGTTGATTACCCAAGACTCAAGGGAAGTTGGGTCAATTGAGTTGTTTTCATATTCCATGTTAATATCCTGCCACAGGGTCTAAGATTTCAAAGTCGTCTTCTTCGTAGTCGTAGTAGTATGCTACTTTTGCTAGTTGATCAATGTATGCGAGTGCGTCAACCAAGTCATCATGCACGAGGGCATTAGGAAACTGAAAGAGTTCGTCAAGGAACGTAGGGTTCCAATCTCCTTCATTTAAGACAATCTGTCCGTGTTCAAAACGTCCTTGAAGAGCCCAGACAACACGATCAGTTTTCTTTTTGTTTCCATGAGTTAATTCCTCCACCCTGAAAAACCGTTGTTTTGACTTCATCAAATCTGTAAGGTAAGGAAGTACCGCATTCTTTAAGGCTCCTTTTTCGATGCCAACCGCTATTGGTTGATAAGCATCGACAGCCTCGAAAATCTTTCTGGCGGTTTTTTTGATATCCCATCGTCCATGTACAATATCCGCTACCCACCATCCGTCTTCATTTGCCTTAACGATTGCTATCGCTGTTTGGTCGAGTTTTTTGTTCTTAGACTTCGTTGCGCTTTCAACATCAGCAAAGCCCGCAAGGTCGACTGCAATATAATAATCCCCAACGTCAGGCTCTTCATCAGAAAACTTAACCCAATCTTCTTTGAAGATCTCAGAACCCAATGCTTCAAACGATGCCATAAACTCCTGTCGGAATGCATAGGATGACATTGACTTCTTAGCAACATCAATTTCGTCTGGGTCGAGTAGTGGGTTGTCATAAGACGTAAAATGCCACGCCTTATAAGTCTCATCGCCTGACATTTCCGCATATTTAAACAACTCGTAGAAGTGATTACGGCCCATAGGGGTTCCTATGAACATCGCTTGGCCCTTCTGGTCAGCTAGGGCAGGCCGTAGGATGGTTTCCCATACACTAGGCTTCATATCCGCATATTCGTCCATAACAAGGAACTTAAGGGATACACCACGCATTGTTTCTGGACGGTCAGCACCTTTGAGACTAATGGTAGCACCGTTGACCAGTTTGATTGTTAGGTTGTTAATGTGGCTACCTGTGATAACTGGGCTACCCAAGTCCATCAAGGTGTTCCACATGATGTCTCGTGCTTGGCCCTGCGTTGGAGCTACGTAGAAGACGTGTCCTCGCTCAGTCTGTAAAGCGTTGATAATGAGCATCCATGCCGCTAGACGGGACTTACCAGTACGACGACCTGCGGCAATAACTTTGAATCGCACAGGGTCACCAAAGACATCCTGTTGCCACGGAAGAAGTTCGACATTGAGTTCTGTACTCAAGCCTTGGCCTCTTTCATAATGTCAACAAGTTCTTTACTACGACGACCGACTTGACGATACCACTTAGAGTCAATCATCTCATTAGCGGCCATCAGGTAGTTACCTTCGTTGACGTAACGTAGCATATTTTTAAATTGACCTAGGCGATTTCTACCAAGGTTAAACGCCATGTTCACAAGAACCCTTTGGGCATCTGGAGCTTGTCCTGCAAAGTTTAAAACAAGAGCACAAGCATCCGTATAAGCGACATCACAGTCCTTACGGAAGACATCAAGGATTCTTTCGTCAGTCACAGGTGTTCCGACAGGCCAAGTGTGCTCCATGTCTTCTTCAGTGACCATATGACCGATGCCAAAGGTAGGATATCCTTCAGAACATAAGTAGATCTCAGTGACGTAACCTTCGTGACGAACTAAGTCTTCTTTTACAATTTCGATTAGTTCATCCTTCGTCATCAATCACCTCTGCGTCTATAATATCATTTTCAGTGACTTTAGCATCACCAATGCCACTAATGGTAATCGACACTGCAGGACGACCACCACTAGCATTATCTTTCTCAAAGTAACTCACAGGCAACATACGATCCATAAGTAACTTCCAAGCCGCCGCTTGGTTCTTATGGTCATCGTTTAGTGCCGCATCAAGAATACTGTCGAGTACCTTACGGGACTTAGGAGAGGCCAACATACGAGCTTTATACTCATTGATGATGGCGGCGTCACCCGGAGGGCGACCAACCTTACCCCGATTGGATAACTTTTTAGATTCGACATCCTGTTTTTTAGGACGACCAATCTTTTTAGTTTCTGTCATAAGTATTTTCCTTACTTAAGGGTACTTAAGTGTTTTTAGTTATTGTCATTAAGACAACTACTAAACGATTTCTTAATATCTCTTAAGATATACTTGGTATTATAGCATAAAATTAACCAAAAGTCAAGAGTTATGCTTAAGAAACCCTAAGGTGCCCCAAGTTGACCCTTTTGTCAACCCCTCAGAGTCACTTTTTTATCACTTTTTTGTTATAAAAATCAATAAAGTGATTACATAAGAGTGATAATGCGAATCATTCGTATTTACATTAGTTTTTAGTGTGCTAAAGGGTGCTAAAGTGGCTCTTTAGCAAATCTGAGCGGGTACACTAAAGCTACAACATCTGCATACCGGCCCCCCCGGCCCCTCACGAACCCATAGGCACACTTGAGAACAAAAGTCAAGCACAGAAAAACCTTTAGTGTCCTAAGGGTTAGGGGGCTACCCTTTAGGGCACTAATGTTTAGCCCACGAATCTTTAGGGTTCTAAGGGTTGACCGGGGTGCTAAAGTGTGCATGAGGGGTGCCTGAGAGTGCGAGTGTGTGAGCCTAAGAAGTACCCTCAAGAGACCCTCAAGCACTCAAACGCATTCTAAGGCCCTCTGTCGGACGATTGTCTCAAACCCTCATCACAATACCTGCACAAAGATATGACCGATTCGCATATTCTGGTCACACTTTGGCTAGATCAACAGAATCACAGAAGTCAAGCAAAAGATGAAAATAAAAAAATATCTTGACTTGTTGCAGTGCTCTGTAGTAGCCGGTGAAATCGTCTAAAAGTGTTACAGGTGGTAACAAATAGTCTAATACTTTAGTCTAAATACCTAGTCCATTAGTCTAATACGGGGGTTGACGGGGTTGACCAGAAAAAAACTAGGACTATAGTCGCCCCAATTCCTGACCGGCGGCCCCGGAGGGAAGGCGAAGCCCCAAGCGGCGGAGCAGGCATACGATCTTTAACAAAGCAAACGCATCAACCGTCTGGCCTCAAGTGTGCCGGTCGGTGGCAACTGCTCCAAGTCGGGCTACCGACTCAGGTGACAGGTGCGGCGATCTCCCCAGAGTGGCTTGGCTCTCTGGTTGGTTGTCTCCCTCACTCTCTGGGTCGATCCGATAGCGGAGCGGGTCGAACTCCCTGACTCATAGTAGCGACGCCACTGACTGATCACCGGTAAGGTCAAGTGCAGGACGGTCACAGGCTCCACAGGCGGCCTCAGGGTCGCTTGTGTGGACTGACTACAGCATCTCAGTCTGGGGTGCTGTACTGAGTTCACAATCAAAGGAGACACATGATGAAACTCAAGAAGCTAGGTAACAACGTCACCCTCGTTAAGTTCGACACTTGCGAGGTTCTGTACAGCTACGAGACGCCAGTTGCGGCTCTGCGCTACAGCGACCACGAGTACCTCCGCACTGATCGCTTCTGGTCAGTCACAACCTCACGTCATATCAACCAGTGGTTACAGGGTGTTTGTGCCCTTGTGGTTCCACAGGAAGAGATAGAGGGGATGACAGCATGAGCGACTTAGAGCAATTGGTCTTGATCGTCTGGACAATGACGATCATCGGTTGGGGTATCGGTAAGTTCTGGGAGTTGTACTAATGAAAGCATATCAATCACTGATCAAGGAGGCCCTAGCACAGGGCTTCAGCATTGACGTCTACTCAGAGGAAGGTCTGGAGGTTGACAACTCCACGAGCTACAAAGAGGTCAACGACATGGTCGAGGCTCTGGACGATCTGCCGGGTCTCAGGTTCCACGACAGCGACAGGTGCTACCGTGGGTCAGCTACGGTCAACCTGTTCGTCGATGATGACGAAACAGTCATGGATCACTCCATGAACTACACACAGCCCCACTGCTCGCCTGAGAACTCCGACAGATGGATTCAGGACTGGTGGGATCGCACCATCAAGTAACCCACTGATGAGGCCCTGTGACAGGGGCCGAAACGATCACAAAGGGCGGGAAGCACTTCCGCCAGTGGTCGTCTGGGAAGTCAACACAAAAGGAGAGACCCCATGAAAGAACGTAAGCGCACAGCGATCATCAACGCACTGACCAAAGCAGGTTGGGGCGATGTCGTGATGACTGACTGGGAGTATGAAGGTGACCTCAAGATCAACTGTGAGAAGTGGGTCGAGGCCAAAAACATGAGCGCAGGTGACTACTACTGCGAATCAGGCAACAGCCTCTACGATGATCAAGGCACCAGTCAGGAGATTGCCAAGATCCTCAAGAAGTACGGTGCGTATCCTGAGTGGTACGATGCCGCAGTCATTGCAGTCGTCGCATAGGAGAACCAAGATGCAAACATTCAAAGATGAATGCGTTGAGTGGGTGTCGCAGATGCGGCACTCAAACCCTTGGGATTGTGAGCACTGCGGTCTCACCAACCCCTCAGCAGATACCGGAGAGTGTCTGTTGTGTGGTCTGTTAGAGGAGGAGGCGACACCTTCCGATCTGTCTGATCACATCATCAAGCATCAGGCACAACGAGTTGTTAATGCGATTCATAATTGCAGACACCAACTCTGGGATTTAGATGAGCAGAACGAGGTAGCTCTGCGAAATATAGGTAAACGCACTCGCATCGCCCTCAGGGATATACAGGAGCAGTTCTCATGAACGACTACGAACAGATCCATGCTCACATTGAGCAAGCCAAGGAAGCCGCCTATCGCCTCAAGCGTCAGCTTGAGCGACACGGAGAGTATGACCCAGACGTTCGCATCGTCGAACACTGGATCGGTGGCCTGAATGAAGTCCTCTTCGGAGGGCTGTCACCCAAGCCACCCATTCGGCACTGCCTCAGCCGTTTTGTCGAGGGGGATGATCCACTAGGCGAACGCATCACGAAACGTCTAAACGCCCACTGATGAGGCCCTTAAGCAAGGCCGAAAGCCCTTCGGGGCTCTGGGTAGCTAAACAAGAGGAGAGCACCAATGACTGAACAACAACAGACCTTGCAACGAATGATGCAGGACTTGGACGCCATGTATGAGAGCATGGATGAACGGCAACAGATGCAAGCACGACGGGCTATGGCCTCGTTGTTGAGATTGCAGGCAGACATGGCACCTGAGGAGGAGCAATCATGAGAGACGAAAAGATCAGGATCACTCAGGATCAGATCATCATCAGCGGTATGTATCCACATACCAACGGCAACACCTACCACTTCACGATTGAGATCGACCGGAACGGTGGCGCTCACGAGTTGGTCTATGCTACCGTGATGCCTAAGGGTGAACCTGTAACTGATCGTGAGATCAGGAAGACCCTAGCGCACTGTGCGGCTGTCTACTTCGGCCAATGGTGCGAGGCGGGTTTGATCAGAGGCCAAGAGGCCGTAGGTTGGACGTACAGAATCAATTACTGAGGAGGTGTACAATGGATTTCTTTCTTGACACTTGGTACGCCGACAGGTCGCCCCTGACGGTGTACTTTACGATTCACAACAAGCAGGGCGACGCTACGATTGACGGCTATCAAGACGCTCAGGGTTACCACGACGGTACACCTGAGCGACCCCTTTTGATGGGTCTTGCGTCGATCTTTGCCGATGCTCGTGACTATGCATACTACAACTGGGAGGATTAATCATGACTGATCATGAACAACAGTACGACCCACAGCTTCAGTGGGTCATTGAGGAGGTGATCTTTGCGATCACTCAACAGAAGCAGACTGATGCTGTCTGGTTTGACGTCTACGAGACGATCACCGGCTCGACGGCTGACGAGGCTTGGGACGAATATCAAGCGCAACAGAGAGCCGATGCAGAGGGCGAGGCTCGTTATGAACAGGAGCAATATGATGCTAAAACGTATTCATGTTAATCAGCACAACATCCGTGCTAACAGTAAAGGTGAGGATCTTCCGGTCTTCACCGTCAAGACCTACAAAGAGAACCTCAAAGGCGAGCGTGTCGTCATCAAGGGCGACTCTGAACTTGTCTACAGCCCCGACAAGCCGCTCTCATGCGGTGCGAAGGTCTGGATTGAGACAGAGGCAGACGTTGACGTCTATTTTGGAAACTGGAGGGTCACTAGGTGAACAAGGTACCACCTGTAGAGCGTGATCTGTTGACTGGAGGGCTCACTTTTGAGTCCGCTAGTCGATGGTGTCAATTCCTCTCTGAGGAGTTCGATTGGCAAGGTAATAGGTCACTATCAGAATATTACAAACGTCGCTCTGAGGAGCTTTCAAGGGCCCCTACGGGCTCTTTACATGATCGTCGTCTAGAGGAGGCAATCAAAGCATGGAAACGATAACTTTTGAGGATATAGCGTTACTGATGATTTTTGTTATTGGTGTTTCAATGATGGTTGGAGGGCTTATCCGTTGGATCATCTTGAGCATTCGCTAGGGCAACGACAATACGAGGACGGGGTGACGGCTATGTTCTTTTTACTGGTCATAGTCGCTACCTTTGTAGCCTTAGGAATTTACCTTGTGGTCGTAAACCACATCTACCCTTTCATCAAACGAGGATTTAAAAATGAGATGCAGAGCTTGTAACGTTGAACTTGACGACTATGAATCGACATGGAAAAACTTGGAGACAGGTGAGTATTACGATCTATGCTCTAGGTGCTACGGTTCCATGCGTGAAGCGCAAAAAGAGATTGACTTTAAGATCGAGGACAATTATAATGACAGGTTTAAGGACAAGGAAAAAGCTTCAAAAGAACCTACGGAGTAGGATTAAGAAGTTAAACATAAAGAAACAACTTAAGTATTCTTTGGAATACAAGGAGTATCGTAATGCTGTTACCGAATATCTCAACTAGCATTTTGATTATGGAATTACGGAACAGGGTCTTTGACCAGATTGAAGATCCTGAACCGCAATATGATGTTTGTCTGTCTGAACTGTCAGGCAAGCATCTTTTGGAAATAGGTGCGGCTCTGCAAGACATCCGCATCGCAACACCTGAACCTAAGGAGGTCAGATAATGTCAGTAGTAAATGGTACCGTCGCGTTCGCTAACTTGGACGCACACGAGGTCTACAACGGCCAATCAACTGGCAAGTATTCACTTGTCTTAGTCCTTGATGACACTGAAGCTGAGAAGCTTGAGCAGGAAGGCATCAAGATCAAAATGTACAAGAACCAAGCGCAACGTAAGTTCGCTACCAAGTTTGAGGACTTCCCTGTCATTGACAATGACGGTGAGCCAGTCAGCAAATCCTCTGTTCGCTACGGTGACAAGGTGCGTATCAAGTACAACCTTGGCAACCCTCACCCTGTACACGGTGTCGCACCGTACCTACAGGCTGTTCGTGTGGTCGAGAAAGGGGAGGTAGCCGTTGGTGATGACGACGGAGAGTTCTGAGTTCGTCGGTCACGCTGAGTGCGAAAAGTGCGGGAGCAGTGATGCTCTCGCCACTTACTCAGACGGCCACGGTTACTGTTTTTCGTGTCATACACACTTTAAGGAGGTCGACGGAGTGGAAGCCACTAACGTTGTCACATATACAAAACCAGTGGAGATGTACGGATCACCACGGGCACTCACGGATCGACGTATCGCACTGGACACAGTGAAAAAGTACGGGGTAACGTGTGACGATACAAAGCAATACTATCCGTACTACGACAAAGACGGGAAGCTCGTAGGCTCCAAGGTTCGCACCGTGGCGACTAAGGAGTTCAGCACTCGTGGAGATATGCGCTCCAATGTCCTATTCGGTCAGCAGTTGTTTAACACTGGTGGTCGCTACGTCACAGTCGTTGAGGGAGAGCTTGACGCACTGGCCGCCTTTGAGATGCTAGGGTCACGCTATCCTGTGGTCTCAGTGTCCAAGGGTGCCGGTGGCGCAGTTAAGGACTTCAAGCAGAACCTAGAGTGGCTTGAGGGTTTTGAGAATGTTGTGATCTGCTTTGACGCTGACGTAGCAGGCCGTGATGCGGCTGAGAAGTGCGCACAGATCCTCAGCCCTAACAAAGCCAAGATCGTCAACTTGACGGACTACAAGGATGCTTCTGACTATCTCAAGGAGAATAAGGTCAGGGCTTTCACCGCTCAATGGTGGGAAGCCAAGCAGTACCGTATGACAGGTGTGATTACCCTTGAGGACGCTTGGGGTGACTTTATCAAACGTGGGACTGAGGAGATCATTCCGTTCCCTGAGTCATTTGGTATGTTGAACTCCATGCTCAATGGTGGGATTGCCGCAGGAGAGATCACCGTCATCGGTGCTTTGACGTCTGTTGGTAAGACCACTATGGTCAACGAGATCGCATACCACTTCTGGAAGAATACCAGTAAGACCATTGGATGTGCATTCTTGGAGGCATCCAACGGTGAGGCTGTCGAGAACCTCTTGACGATTCACACAGGACACAATCTGTCGCTTGAGGATCGCAAGAACATAGACTTTGACAGGTTACATTCTGATCTGATTACAGATGGCCGTATCTTGTTACTTGACCATAACGGTGCAGTGGACACGGATGAACTGTTCCTGAAGCTCCGGGCGATGGTTAAAGGTAACGGATGTGACGTGTTGATTATTGATCCGTTACAGGCCGCTGTGACGAGCAACAGTAACGAGACCATTGACGAGTTCATGGATCGTTTGCTTAAGCTCGCTAAAGAGACTGATGTGTCTGTCATTGTCGTCAGTCACATGAGGAAGCCTAGCTTGACGAATCCACACAATGTCAACGAGTACGACCTGAAGGGTTCAGGATCAATCAACCAGATTGCATTCAACACGATTCTTCTCAGTCGTGACAAGATGGCAGAGGATGAGTATGCACGGAACAGTACACAGGTGCAGGTCGTTAAGTGTCGTCGTACAGGCATCACAGGCTCTGCCGGTTGGTTGTACTATAACGTCTTGACTGGTCGAGTTGAGCGTGGAGAGAAGCCAGAAGTGCACGAGGCAAATAACATAGAGGAGTTCTAATGCAATTAGTTTTCGACATTGAAACAAACGGTCTTAATCCGTCCGTCATCTGGTGCATATGTGCTATCAAAGGTGACGAGATGATTACGATTGAGATGCCAGATAAACAGACATGGGAATGTCTAATGGAGGGCGTGACAGAGGTTATTGGACACAATATTATCCGATATGACGTTCCTGTCGTTGAGCGTTTGTTGGATGTGTCGATAGATTGCAAAATAACCGACACCTTAGTGATGTCACGTTTATACAATCCCAACCTTGAAGGTGGTCACTCACTGGATGCTTGGGGGCAACGATTGAACTTTCCAAAAGGAGACTATCATGATTGGTCTGCGCTTACGCCAGAAATGGTGGAGTATTGTAAGCAAGACGTTAGCGTTACTCAACGACTATACGAGAAACTCAGTGGGCTTCTTAGTGAGTTTGGAGATAACAGCATTGATCTTGAGCACGACGTACAACGTGCAATTAGTAAGCAAATCCGCAACGGATGGTTGCTTGACGAAAGGAAAGCCACAGACTTAATTGCACAGCTACAGGAGAAGCAGAATGAAATTGAAGAACAAGTGCACAAAGCGTTTACGCCTTTACCTACGTTCGTTAAAGAGATCGTACCCAAGTTCAAAAAAGATGGAGGTCTATCAACAGTTGGCCTTAAGTTCCTTGGCGACAACTGGACGCAAGTAGGAGGCCCCTTCTCTCGCATTGATTGGCCTGAGTTTAACCTAGGCTCACGTCAGCAGATCGGGAGGTATCTTAGGCTCTTTGGTTGGAAGCCAGAGAAGTTTACGGAGACTGGTCAGGCTATTGTTGACGAAAAGACATTGGAGACTGTTACTGATATACCTGAGGCTCAACTTATTGCGGAGTATCTCATGGTGCAGAAGAGGATCGCACAAGTCCAATCGTGGCTTGACGCAATCGAGGATGACGGTCGAGTGCATGGACAGGTCAACGCCTGTGGTGCAGTCACAGGACGAATGACACATAGTAAGCCGAACATGGCTCAAGTGCCTGCGGTAGGGGCTCCATACGGAGCAGAGTGTCGTGCCTGTTGGGTTGTCCCTGACGGTTATAAACTTGTAGGTGTGGATGCGTCTGGGTTGGAATTAAGGATGCTTGCCTCATTCATGAACGATAAGGAGTATACTAATGAAATCCTCAACGGAGATATTCATACAACAAATCAAGTCAATGCAGGCTTGTCTACACGGGCTCAAGCAAAGACATTTATATACGCCTTCCTCTATGGAGCAGGGGACGCTAAGATCGGCTCTATTGTGGATGGAAGTCAGAGGACTGGAGCGAGACTTAGACAACGCTTTCTCGACAATACTCCCGCACTTGCAGAGCTTAGAGAAAGAGTCTCCATTGCCGCACAGCGAGGCTACCTTAGGGGACTGGATGGACGATGCCTTCACATCAGAAGTGAACATTCTGCCTTGAACACCTTGCTTCAGTCAGCAGGGGCTATTGTTATGAAGAAAGCTCTACAAATCTTTGAGCAGTACGCCCCTCAATGGAAGCTAGACTACAAGCTCCTTGGTTCTATTCACGACGAGTACCAGATCGAGGCTAGAGAAAATCAAGCTGACAAAGTAGGCTACTTGATGGTCGAATCTATCAAGGCCGCAGGGATTGCCTTGGATCTCAAGTGTCCTCTTGACGGTGAATACAAAATTGGTGCTAATTGGGCAGAAACACATTGATGACCACAACATATTGTGGTATACTACCAGAATAACATTAGGAGAAAGAGATGGCTAAAGATATTTGTACAGTAGAAGACTTTGAGGAACGCCTGTCAGAGCTAAGTATCGGCACTGAAGACGTACAAAAACTGACGGACTTTGTGCGCTTAATTGAAAAACGTTACGTCTGGCAATCTAAGCGTTGCAATGTAGCGGCTAATCTTCTAGGCCATAATGTAATCAACGAATGTATGATGGAAGAAGATGATGGATAAATCAATTTACACACTGGTAGACGACATCTACGCCCTGATGGAGAACCGCAATACTCCTAAGGACGTAGACGTAGATGCAGAGATTGAACGCTTTGGCGAGGCTATGAAGAACCTCATGAAAAAAGAGTTCAAGCCATCCATGCGTGATGGTCGTAAGCTCCGCTTGTCTGCCATTGGTAAGGATGATCGTCAGCTTTGGTACTCTGCGAACAAATACTCGCAAGAGAAGATGAAGCCGCATAACTACATCAAGTTCATGTACGGACATATGATTGAAGAACTGATTCTGTTCTTGACTCGTATGGCAGGACATACCGTAGAAGACGAACAGAAACTTTGTGAGGTCGAGGGCGTCAAGGGCTCTATGGATGCCCGTATTGATGGTCGACTGGTTGACGTGAAGTCAACTTCAACCTACGGCTTCAAGAAGTTCAAGGACGCTACGCTTGCTTTTGACGACCCCTTTGGATATGTGGCTCAGTTAAAAGCCTACGCTCACTCTGAGGGCGACACTAAGTACGGGTGGATTGCGATTGACAAGCAGAACGGTCACCTGTGTTACCTTGAGTATGATGAGGAAGACACACAGGCTCCTGTTCACTCTGTGATTAGTTATGACATTGCAGAGCGAGTACGCCACGTAAAAAAGGTGGTGGAGCTTCCAGAACCTCCGTCCTTCTGTCACGAGCCCGTGGACGATGGGAAGTCTGGAAACAAAAAGCTCGCTACGGGTTGCTCGTACTGCGGCTACAAGCTCCACTGTTACCCCACCTTAAGAGGATTTATCTATTCTACTGGTGTAAGGTTTTTAACAGAGGTTAAGAATGAACCTAAGGTTCCTGAGCTACAACTGAGAGAAGTCTCATGACAGAGGATATGTTTGGGTTTTCAGATGTCAGAAAGCCCAACTCAGGAGATACTAGGATTTGCCACACTTGTGGTGAGGAGAAACACAAAGACGAGTTCTACAATCACAGCTTAAGACCGGGAGGGAAAAGCTGTTATTGTATCCCTTGTCAAACCAAACATCGTTTAGACTTGGAAAAGGTTCGTAAAACAGCCCCACCTCCTCCAGAGGCTTGTGAATGCTGTGGACGTACCGGAGTTAAGTTGCTTTTGGATCATTGTCATGAAACGATTACTTTTCGGGGATGGATTTGCGGAAAGTGTAATACAGGAATTGGTTCATTAGGCGACACTTTAGAAGACGTAGAAAACGCTAGGAGGTATTTGCAGAATGTCAAAGAAAGGAAAGCCTCCTAAGGGCTACGATAGTTGGTTTGAGTATGAGTTACACACAGGCGTACTTAAACCATGTCAGTACCATACTGGTCTGGTTCACTACACACAGGAGAAAGTATACGAACCAGACTTTGTAGTTGGAGACTTCCTGATAGAGGCCAAGGGTCGCTTTAGGGACTCTGAAGAAGCACGAAAGTATGTAGACATACGAAACAGTTTAATATTAGAAGAGTTAGTGTTTGTGTTTTATCATCCAGACACACCAATGCCAAGAGCAAGGAGACGTAAAGATGGGACTAAGTTCACAATGGCTGAATGGGCTAACAAGAATGGTTTTAGGTACTACACTGTCGAGACCATTACTGAACTTCTTAAGGAAGCGGAAGTATGCTAACTTTAGTCGACGTGTGTGATCGTTTAAAACAACAGGATGAGATCAGTGTCCTTGAGGTGCTTGAGATCACCTCAGAGGATCTGGTTGATAGATTTACTGATAAGATTGAAAACAAACTAGATTACTTTTTGGAGGACTTAGAAGATGAGTCGTAGGTTTGATAGTGTCTTTGAAGATGAAGACGACAAAGCGTACATGACGTTTGAGTTTCGTAACTGCGGTAAGACCGTCACAGTAGATAACAAGTATCACTATGACGTTACGTGGAATGAAATCCTAGAAGATGTCGTACAGTGTCTTGAGGGTTCCTATGGGTATTCTTTTAATTTAGATGACTTCAGTATCTACACAGGTGAAAAGAATGAGCGATCTGAATGAAATGGCTCGTGAGTATCAACTTGGCGGTAGTCATTATACTGACAAGAAGATACAACCTTGGGACGCAATGGAATGTTGGATGTCTGAGGAGCAGTTTAAAGGATTTATCTTAGGTAACGTTATCAAATACATGGCACGTTTTCAGGAGAAAGGTGGTAAGTTAGACCTGCAAAAAGCAAAACACTACCTAGACAAGCTCATTGAAATATGGTAAAATTGGAGGTTCGCCCTTGTGGTTTTGCAAGGGCATCACACAAGAAAAACATTGGAGAAATGAATGACCAATTACCTAGGGATAACGATTGACTATGAAAGAGATAATCGCCTCAGCGACCAAGCTACTAAGCTCATGCAAGACTACTATATGCTCGACCATGAAAACTCCCCTCAGCAGGCTTTTGCTCGTGCTAGTGTGGCCTATTGTGGCGGTGACCTCGATCTTGCACAACGCATCTATGATTACTCTAGCAAAGGGTGGTTCATGTTTGCGAGCCCTGTCCTCAGCAATGCCCCAGAACCGGATGGAAAGATTAGTGGGTTGCCTATTAGTTGTTTCCTTACTTACGTGGGGGACAATCTTGATAGCCTTATTGAACATAATGGTGAAGTAGCATGGCTTTCCGTAAAGGGCGGCGGTGTGGGTGGGCACTGGTCAGACGTGAGAGGGATCAGCGACAAGGCTCCGGGCCCGATCCCATTCATGAAAGTAGTAGACGCTCAGATGACAGCGTACAAACAAGGGAAGACACGGAAGGGAAGCTATGCGGCGTACCTAGACGTAAGCCATCCTGATATTGAAGAGTTCATCAACTTTAAAGTAGCGACTGGTGGCGACATCAATCGCAAATGTTTTAATCTTTTTAATGCAGTGAACCTCACTGATGAATTTATGGAGAGTGTAATTAATGACGCAGAATGGAACCTTATCGACCCAAGTACAGGAATTGTTAGAGATACAGTCAAAGCTCGTAAGCTGTGGCAACGAATCCTTGAAGCTCGCTTCAGAACTGGCAGTCCTTACCTTAACTTTATCGACACAGCCAAAAGAGGCTTACCAGAAGCTCAAAGAAAACTTGGATTGTCAATTAATGGCAGTAACCTCTGCAACGAAATCCATCTCGCAACAAGTGAAGAGCGTACAGCAGTCTGTTGCCTCTCCTCAGTCAACCTCGAAAGATACGACGACTGGAAAGCAAGCGGAATGGTTGGAGACCTTATCCGATTCTTGGACAACGTCCTTCAATTCTTTATTGACAACGC
>Ga0233451_10000894_pt1 | contig 29429 bp, 27 predicted proteins | sample 011ome_29_FD_183052 | JGI IMG/M metagenome (GOLD analysis project Ga0233451, IMG submission 183052) | Coastal salt marsh microbial communities from the Groves Creek Marsh, Skidaway Island, Georgia - 011504CT (spades assembly) | ecosystem: Environmental > Aquatic > Marine > Intertidal zone >... | reverse complement strand
AACATTTTCACCAATAGCGCGTCTATTAATTTGTGCTAAAGCATCATTATGATTGAGATTAAAGACCTTCACAAGTCCTACCAAATGGGCAGCAACACCCTTCATGTACTCAAGGGTATAAATTTTAATGTCGAAGCAGGTGAACTGGTGGCAATTATGGGCTCTTCGGGCTCAGGCAAATCTACCCTGCTCAACATTTTGGGTATGTTGGACGTGGCGGACACAGGATCCTATGTGTTGGACGGTGTGCCGATTGAAAACATGAATGAAACAAAGGCGGCTCAATACCGCAATAAATTCCTTGGATTTGTATTTCAATCATTTAATTTGATCAATTACAAGACAGCTCAGGAGAATGTGGCACTGCCGCTCTATTACCAAAGAGTGTCTAGAAAAGTCCGCAATGAAAAGGCATTGGAGTATTTGGATCAAGTTGGTTTAAAACCTTGGGCCACTCATTTGCCCAGTGAACTTTCAGGAGGGCAAAAACAGCGTGTTGCTATCGCTCGTGCTATGGCTGCTGAGCCTAAAGTTTTGTTGGCCGACGAACCTACAGGTGCTTTAGATAGCAAAACATCGTATGAGGTAATGGATTTAATCCAGCAGATCAATGACAAAGGAAATACCATTTTGGTAGTTACCCACGAGCCCGACATTGCTGAAATGTGCAAACGTGTCGTTATCCTAAAAGACGGCGTTATCGTCGAGGATAAAAAAGTAAATCAAAAACGCGCGTCGGCCTATGTTCAATAGAGATCTTTGGAAAGAGATATTCGACACCATCCTGAAAAATAAACTGAGAACATTTCTCTCAGGATTTACGGTGGCTTTGGGAATATTGATTTTTGTTGTACTGTTTGGTTTTGGCAATGGATTAAAAAACACCTTTAACGAGTTTTTTAACGATGATGCTACCAATACCTTTTTCCTATTCCCTGGACGCACATCAAAACCCTATAAAGGCTATAAGTCTGAGCGACGCATCGAATTTGACAACAGCGATTTAGCGGACATCGAAAAAAACTTCGATCCTTTTTTGCTTTATGTCACGCCGAGAATTTCACGAGGTGCGGTAGTGAAGTACAACAATGAGTCCAATAACTATTCGATCCGGGGTGTTGCGCCTGCCCATCAGTTTGCGGAACAGACCATCATCATGTTTGGTCGTTACATCAACCAAGAGGATATTCGCTCTAGAGCTAAGCACGCCGTGATTGGTCGCATGGTGGAAAAAGATTTGTTTCAGGGAGCCTCCGCTTTAGGGGCATACATCGATGTGGGTGGACTTGCGTATAAGGTTGTGGGTGTTTTTCAAGATGAAGGAGGGGATAATGAAGAGCGATTGATTTACACACCATACACCACCACCCAGTTAATTGAAAAAAACACCGATAAGGTTGATCAGATCATCGTAGGTTTTAAGCCGGAGATCGGTTATGCCGGCGCGATGGCCTTTGAAAAAAGTCTGGGTACCTTTATCCGGGAGAAAAAGTATATCAGTCCCAGTGATCCCAACGGAATATTTATCAGAAATGTGGCTGATCAGCTAAAGCAAAACCAACAATTTGCCACGGTACTGCAAATTATAGTGTCCTTTTTCAGTATTGGAACGCTCATTGCCGGAATTATCGGAATCAGCAATATTATGGTTTTTGTGGTGAAAGAGCGCACCAAGGAATTGGGTATCCGTAAAGCCTTGGGAGCAACGCCTCGTCAAGTAATTAATACCATTTTGTTTGAATCTATTTTTATCACGACCCTTTCTGGATTTATCGGTATGGTGGTCGGGATTTCTATATTGACCGCCCTAGGAGAAACCCTAGAGGATTATTTCATCAAAAACCCCTATGTGGATACGGGTGTAGCCATAGGGGCCACCATTGTTCTGATTATTTTTGGTGGAATAGCCGGGTATATTCCTGCCAAAAAAGCAGCGGATATCAAACCTATTATAGCATTGAGGGATGAGTAGTTTTAGATTTTTATTAGATGCCAATACTTGGCAAGAGATATTCGGATCTATTCGAAAAAATAAAACCCGAACTATCATCACCGTGATCGGTGTTTTGTGGGGTATTTTTGTGTACATAGCGATGGCTGGTGCTGCCAAAGGGCTGGACAACGGCTTTGATAAGGTATTCAAAGACGTGGCCATGAATTCTATGTTTGTCTGGGCACAGTCTACCAGCATTCCTTTTGAAGGATTTAAAACAGGAAGGAGTCTGGAATTAAGGTTGGGTGATGCCACTGCGTTGACCAATAAAATACCTGAAATCCAACACATCGCCCCGCGTAATGCTCAAGGTGTTTTTGGGGGATCTCCTGCTTTAACGGTACACGGCCAAAAGTCAGGAACCTATTCAGTGTTGGGAGACTATCCGATATACACCAAAATTGCCACCAAGAAGATTTACGACGGTGGACGTTTTATCAATGATCAAGACATTGAACTCAGTCGAAAAGTCTGCGTCATCGGTGAGAGAACTCAATCTGAATTATACGAAAAGGACGTGAATCCGATTGGTACATTTATTCGTATTGACAATGTGTATTTCCAGGTAGTTGGGGTGCACAAGTATTCCAATGGGGTGAGCTTTGACAACGACAGTGATATTTATATTCCATTTACCACATTTCAAAAACTCTACAATACCGGTGATCGCGTGGGTTACTTTGTGATAGCCGCTTATGATGATGCCGATGTAGTCGCCGTTGAAAAACAAGTAAAAACGATTTTAAAAAACAGACACAGGGTTGATCCTGAGGATGAAAGGGCATTTGGTTCGTTTAATTTGGGTGAGGCCTTCGGCCGTATCATGGGTTTTGCTCAAGGGATGACCTTTTTGTCTTTGGTGGTGGGACTGGCTACCATTTTGGCTGGTGTTATCGGAATCGGCAATATATTATTGATTTCCGTTAAAGAAAGAACCCGTGAAATCGGTGTGCGTCGTGCACTTGGGGCTACTCCAGGCGAAGTCCGTATGCTGATCATTATGGAGTCTGTTTTCTTGACCGTAATCGCGGGTGTACTGGGTATTGTTTTGGGAGCTATGGTATTGAATTTTGTAGGTAACCTCACTGAAGGTGGTGACTTTCCCTACGCGAACCCTACGGTGCCTATCAGTTACGTTTTAGGGGCACTGGCACTAATGATTGTTTTAGGCACATTAATCGGAATGATTCCAGCCCAGAGGGCGGTCAGCATTAAACCTATTGATGCATTAAGAGAAGAATAATTTAATACAGTAACAAACCTGAATCCATGAAAAAAGTAGTCAAGTACGCGGGAATATCCCTAGGAGTGATCGGCATTCTTTGGGCTGCCGCATTTTTTATTAAGTCCAACAGCAAATCCTCTGTGATCTACGAGACGATAACCGCAGCACCTAAAACCATTGAGACAAAAACAGTCGCTACAGGTAAGGTGGTTCCTGAAGTTGAAGTAGAAATCAAACCGCAAATATCTGGGATAATCGATCGGATTTATTTGAAAGAAGGGGAAAAGGTCAAAGCAGGAGACCTTATAGCCAAGGTCAAGGTAGTTCCCAACGAACAAGCCATGAACCAAGCCAGTATGCGCGTTAAGTCGAGCGAAGTGGCTTTCTCCAATGCGCAAATCGAATTTTCACGCAACAAACAGCTTTTTGAAAAGCAGGTCATTTCCTCTCAGGAATTTAACACTCAAAAATTGCGTTTTGATCAAGCGCGCTTAGATTTGGAAAATGCCAAGTCGGATTATGAGATCATCAAATTAGGTTCCGCAGGAGGTTCAGCTACGTCAAACACTAATATTCGCGCCACAGTAAGCGGGACTATATTGGAAATTCCAGTTAAAGAAGGTGACCAAGTGATACTTTCCAACAACTTTAACGCAGGTACTACCATCGCCACGATTGCTGATTTGACCATGATGATTTTTGAAGGTAAAGTAGATGAGGGCGAAGTGAATAAACTATCTATTGGCATGCCTCTTTCTATCAGTCTTGGGGCCATGGAGAAAACCACTTTGGACGCGACCCTTCGATTTGTTTCTCCAAAAGGGATTGAAGAACAAGGTGCTGTTCAGTTCAAGATCGAGGGAGATGTCATCATCAAAGAGGATGTTTTGGTACGCGCAGGGTATTCAGCTAACGCTACTTTGGTAACAGAACGAAAGGTAGATGTTTTGTCACTTCCTGAGGCAGTATTGCAATTCGACCGGAAAACGGACAAACCTTATGTGGAAGTTTTAATCGGTGATCAGAAATTTGAGCGCAGAGATATTGAGATAGGGATTTCTGATGGTATCAACGTAGAAATTATTTCTGGGGTAACTGCTGAAGACAAGGTTAAGGTTTGGAACAAGACAGAGCCTATCAAAAAAGGCGATGAGGCTGAAGAAGAGAAAACAGACAACTAGTGATTCGATATAACATGAAAAAATTCCAACTACTTTTTGTCCTAGTTTGTGCACTCGCCTCAGTTCAGGCTCAGGTAAAGAAATGGTCTTTACAAGAGTGCATTGCCTATGCAGAAAAAAATAATTTAAGTATTGCTCAGTTTGAACTGGATTACGAGCAGAGTTTGATTGAAAAGTCAGATGCTATTGGTCGATTATTACCCAATTTAAGCGGTTCCATGAGCGCTTCTGGAAACACGGGTTTAGCCTTAGATCCGACCACCAATACACTGGTGTCCAGCACAATTTTCTCTGGATCGGGTAACTTAGGCTCTTCATTGACCGTCTTTGACGGGTTGCGCAATGTATACCGATTGCAGAGAGCTGAAATGTCTCGCTTAGCAGCCACGTACAATCTAGATAATTTAAAAGACAACATTCGTTTGAATATTGTCAACGCTTATCTACAAGTGGTTTCAGCCAAAGAGACATTAAAGACCATCGAGGCGCAAAAAACAGTGACTCAGAAAGATTTGGAACGCGCTATGGTCCTTCAATCTTCTGGGGTTATCCCACAAGGAGATGTGGTTGAATTAGAAGCTACCTTGGCAGGTCAGCAGCAACAGCTCGTGGAGACACAAAACAGAGTAATTATGGGCAGAATTACTTTGGCTCAACTACTTCAGATCAGAGATTACGTCAATTTTGACGTAGTTGATGGAGACATTCCGATTCCGGTTAGTGACATTGCCAACAACGACCCTAAAGTGATTTTTGAAAAGGCGATGTCCTTTAGAGGTGACATCAAGTTGGCAGAAACCAATGTTGATATCGCTAAAAAAGACCTGCAGATTGCCAAAGGAGCCAAATACCCTACACTGGGTATGTTTGTCAATTACAATACTCGTTATTCTGATCAAAACTACGATCGCCTTACCGGCCAATTAATTGGTTTTCAAGAGCAGTTATGGACCAATGACGGTATTTCTTATGGTGCACAAATGAATATTCCCATATTTAACGGTAATTCATTGAACAATGCCATTAAAAGATCTAAGATTCAAATGGAGCGCAGTCAGCTTCAATACGCCCAGCAAACACTGGATTTAGAGGCCAATGTCAACCAAGCGTACGCAGATGTTGAAGGAACGTTTAACGCGTACCAAGCAGCCTTAAAAACGCTTGAAGCCAGAACTCTTTCTTTGCGTTATGCCAGAGAAAGATTTGAAGTGGGTATGATGAATGCTTTTGAGTACAGCCAAGCCCAATCCAGATTGGATGCTGCTCAAGCTTCCCTAATTCAAGCTAAGTACAATTATATCTTCCGTCTAAAAGTATTGGAATACTTTTTTGGTGTTCGACTAGAGGCCTAGGCATGATACTTTTAATTGAGACATCAACCACACAATGCTCTGTTGGATTATCCCAGCAGGGCATTTGTGTTTCTTCCTTGTCCGTGAATGAGGCGCAGTATGCCCACGCGGAAGTGTTGCATGTGCTCATCACTCAATTATTGGATCAAGAAGGTATACAACCCCAAGACCTTGTAGCCGTAGGCGTAAGCAAAGGTCCAGGGTCCTATACGGGTCTGCGTATTGGCGTTTCTGCAGCTAAAGGCTTGTGCTTTGCCCTACAGATTCCTCTGATTTCTATGGATACCCTAGCTGTTTTAGCCCAAGAGTATGTGCGACCAGAGACGCGGACCGTAGCTGTTTTGGATGCGCGTAGGGATGAGGTGTACCTCGGGGTCTATGATGCTCAAGGAAATACCTTGATGGATCCCCAACCACAAGTGATTGTGCCAGGTTACTTCCAGAAGTCTATTTTCTTGCAAGAAAAGCTGCTTTTTGTGGGGTCTGGAGCAGATAAATGTCATGAAATAGATCCTGTGTTAGGTGCCGATTACCACGCAGCAGTGTGGCCGCATGCAGCACAGATGGCCGGGCAGGTGTGGAGGTCCTTTGAAGCTGGCGTGTTTGAAGATATCGCTTATTTCGAGCCGAGTTACCTGAAAGACTTTATAGCCAATAAACCTCAAAAAAAATCCTGAGCATCGCTCAGGATTTTTTTATGATGATTTAATTTGGTGTACCACTCTCTGTGGGAAAGGTATTTCAATCCCATTTTTGTCAAAGGCCAGTTTAGCCGATTCAATTATTCTAAAGTGTGCATCCCAAAAGACCTCGTTGTGTGCCCAATAGCGCAAGCTGAGTTCTACAGCGCTGTCTCCTAGGTTTTGGACAACCACTACAGGCTCAGGGTCTTTCAAAACATCTGCATCATTATTACATATTTCAAGCAATAGGTCTTTGGCCTTTTTGATGTCTGAAGAATAACCTATGCCAAAAACAATGTTATCCCTTCTGGTGGGTTCAGTATTATAGTTGATGATGGTGTGGTTGGATAGGTCGCCATTGGGGATAACGGCAGTGAGGTTGGCAAAAGTGTTGATTTTTGTGGTAAATATACTGATCTCACTGACGGTTCCACTGATGCCCTGTGCTTCAATGAAATCACCCACTCGAAATGGTTTAAAGACTAGAATAAGCACTCCTCCAGCAAAATTGGCTAGAGATCCTTGCAGTGCTAGTCCAACAGCTAAACCAGCGGCGCCTACTACGGCTACCAGTGAAGATGATTTCACCCCTAACTGCGTAATCACCAGCACAAATAGAATTGCTTTCAGGGCAATGTTGATAAAACTTTGCAAAAAGGATTCCAAGGTTAGGTCATAATCCTTTTTTTCAAAAAACCGGTGTACCATACGGTTGATGATACGCACCACCCACATACCCACCAATAATATGAGGGTAGCATAGATGATATTAGGCATAATACCGGTAATGATTTCCAGTAGATGATCCCAGTAATCTTTTACCTCGTTAACTGGGACGTATTCTTTGATTTGGTTTATTTTTTGGTTCATGAGTTTAAGCATTTGTGGCAATCACTTCATTTACTTTTCCCGGCATCATGTTTTGCAACATGCTTTCGATCCCGTTTTTCAGGGTGAAAGTAGAGGAAGGGCAACCGCTACAGGCCCCTTGGAGCAGTACAGATACAACTTTAGATTCAGGATCATAGGATTCAAACAAGATATTTCCACCATCGCCGGCCACGGCAGGCTTGATGTATTCATCTATGATGGAAATGATTTGCAGACTTATGGGATCCTGTGTTTGGGTGCCGTTATTTTCAATGGGCAAGACAGCAGGTGTTCCGCTGGACAAGAAATCGAGGATGAGTTGTTTGACTTCGTTTTTTACAGATTCCCAGTCTTGGGCCCGAGTTTTGGTAATGGAAACATAATTTTGATCGATAAATACTTCTTGAACATAGCTCAAAGAAAACAATTTTAGGGCGAGCGGTGATCGCTCAGCCTGGGCTTCGTTTTTGTATTCTACCGTTTGGGCAGTAATGTTTTTGTTGGCGGCAAACTTTAACACCTCTGGATTAGGAGTGGTCTCGATATACAAGGTGTATGCTTGGCTGATGGGGTCCTGTGCTGAAACCACTGGTGCACCGCTATTTAAATAGTCTTCTAGTACCTCAATGAGTTCGTCCTGAACGTCTTCCCAGCCTACATTATCCGATTTGTGAATGCCGATAAAGTGACTGGACAGATAAACAGCTTTGACAAACGGCAGCATAAACAATTGCTGTGCTAGCGGGGATACCTCAGCTTCTTGAATGGATTGAAACTCGTAATTTTTATGTGGAGACACAAGTCCGTTGGAATCGAACTTTAGTATTTCAGGGTGTTTTGTAGGTACTGCGGTGATTTTATAAGCACTCATATACAATCATTTTTACAAAAATACGAAGACAGGTCGTATATCCCCAGAAGATGTTTAATTTACTTGGATTAAATTATATTTGTCCCAAATTATTCCATGGAACCGATTTCAATTCACGGTATTTTTCCCCAGTGGGGTGCAGATTGCTTGATTGCCCCTAATGCCGTTTTGGTGGGAGATCTGGTGATGGGTGATCAATGCAGTGTTTGGTACAACGCGGTGATACGTGCTGATGTCCATTATATTCGACTCGGTAATCGGGTCAATGTACAAGATGGAGCAGTCATCCATTGTACGTACAAAACACATCCCACTGAAATAGGTGATGATGTATCTATTGGGCACAACGCTTTGGTACACGGATGTATCATTCGCGATCGTGTTTTGATCGGTATGGGCAGTATCGTGATGGATGGTTGTGTGATAGAGTCCAACAGCATTATCGCTGCAGGAGCTGTACTTACCAAGGGAACGCATGTGCCTTCCGGAAGTGTATTTGCCGGAGTTCCGGCGGTTAAAATAAAAGACATCAGTGAGGAATTAACACAAGGTGAGGTCCTCAGAATTGCTCAAAATTATATTCATTACGCGACATGGTACCCCGAGTCCCATAAGCCAAAATAAACCTATGAAAGCATATATTTTTCCAGGCCAAGGGGCCCAATTCCCAGGAATGGGCCGAGATTTATTTGACCAATCACCTGTTGCCCAATCGTTGATGTTACAAGCTGACGAAGTGCTTGGTTATTCCATTACTGATTTGATGTTTGACGGATCAGCGGATGATCTTAAGGAAACCAAAGTAACCCAACCAGCTATTTTTTTACACTCGGTAGCTTTAGCGGCTTCATTAGGAGATCATTTTAAACCAGATGTGGTTGCAGGACATTCGTTGGGTGAGTTTTCCGCCTTAGTAGCCAATAAAACGCTGGCTATGGAAGATGCCTTACGGCTTGTCTATGCTCGAGCGATGGCTATGCAAAGTGCTTGTGAATTAACGCAAGGTACTATGGCGGCTGTTCTGGGGCTAGCGGATGAAATTGTGGAAAAAGTTTGCGCAGAAACCACAGGGGTTGTGGTGGCTGCCAACTACAATTGTCCTGGACAATTGGTGATCTCCGGCGCTTTAGCTGCCGTGGAACAGGCTTGTGAAGCGTTAAAAGCAGCTGGAGCTAAAAGAGCCCTGTTACTTCCTGTAGGAGGGGCATTCCACTCTCCGCTTATGGAACCTGCTCGTACGGCACTGGCAGAGGCTATTGCACAGACGACTTTTCACCAGCCGATCTGTCCTGTAGTGCAGAACGTACACGCTCAGGCAGTTACGGATCCTTTGGAAATTAAAGAAAATCTAATTGCTCAGCTCACCGCCCCAGTAAAATGGACTCAAAGTGTTCGGTTTATGGCGCAGATGGGCGTTACAGAATTTGTAGAGGTAGGACCAGGGAAAGTTTTGCAGGGCTTAGTCAAAAAAATCACCCCAGAATTGGAGGCAGTTTCTGCAGTTCTTTAAGCCCAAAGCAACCAAAAATAATACACGGCAAACAGACTTAGGAAGATCATACCCGCATAGGCTTGGATGATCAGTTTGCGGTTGGGTTGTTGTGATTTATCAAACACCACACTGGTAACCAAGCTGTAATTTAACCAGCCAATCGCCGGGGCCAACACAAAGGAAACCGTTGTGGCGGTAGCCACCAACCATCCCATTTGGGCCCCCGTGTACCAGACTACCCAGGCATTGACCAGAGCTAATGCCCAGACTAAAATTATCAAGTAACGCGTGGTTTCTGAGGAACGGATTACCTTCCATTTTTGTAGGGTGTCTACACTGATTCTTCCCAATGCATCATGTGCTGTAATACAACTGCTCAGCATGGTGGCAAAGGCGGCCAAGGCAACAACAGGGTAGGTCCATGCGCCCATACGTTGGGCAAAAACCCCGATGAGTTGATCCGCAAAGGCTACGGACTGGTTGCTTAGGGTTACTTGTGTTCCGTAGAATGTATACAGGCCCAGCATTAAAAAAAGTACAGCCAATACCGCGGTTACCCAATACCCAAACTTAAATTCTTTGAGTGCCTGGGTTAAATTTTGTTGTTCATTTTTGTTTTTGGCAAGGCGCCACATGCTCACCCAGCTGGATGCTTCCACTGCCGTGGGCATCCATCCGATTAAACTGATCCAAAATAATACAGCAGCCGTATCGCTTACCTCTGGAAAAACCCAATTGGGGTCTTGAGGCACTGGACCTTCCCATAACGCCATGGCTACGGTAATTAACAGCGCGGCTACCAGTAGGGTGACTACCGCTTTAAGGCTGTTTTCTAACCAGCGGTATTGGCCATAGCTCAACACGGCGGCTACTACCGCCAATAACAGACCCACCATCGCGGGAAGCGGTATATTCAACGAAGGAATCAACTGCAGCATCAAGCCTGCAGTAACGGTATACAAGGTGGATAGTATTGTTATTGAGCTCACCAAAGTGACCAAGGCATAGGCAGTAAAATACCCCCGGCCTTTTTCTAAATATCCTTGTAAGAGCGATTTGCCGGTAACTTGGGTGTACCGGATGCCGAATTCAAAAAAGGGATATTTAAGCCAGTTGGCGGCTGCAATTGGAAGTAGAGCCCACCAGCCAAATTGTGCACCTGCTTTTGTGGAAAGTACTAAATGTGACGTGCCCACAGCCATGGAGGCAAAAAGAATACCAGGCCCCAAAGACCTTAAGACATCCCAGGTAGTACGCTTAGTTGTTTTCAAGGATATGAGCTACGATTTGTGTTCCGTGAGTACGGGAATTTTCAATAAACCATTTATGTGTTTCCAGACCTCCGCAAATGACCCCTGCCAGATACAATCCTTTAATGGGGGTCATCATGGTTTCTGAATCGTGTACAGGCTTTTTCATCGGCCCTTCCAGAGGAATACCCAAATTTGATAGGAAATCTAAATCAGGTCGGTAACCCGTCATGGCAATCACGTAATCATTGTCTTCTTGCCAAGAATGGTCACCCTGAATCAGTTCAATGGATTTGGGGTGTATCGCTTTTATTTGGGTGTTGAAGTGCGCTTTGATGGAACCTTCTTCAATTCTGTTGATTATGTCAGGTCTTACCCAATATTTTACTCGTTTTCCAATTTCGGGGCCACGCACAATTAAGGTGACATCAGCTCCTTTTCGATAACAAGCCAGTGCAGCGTCAATCGCTGAATTACTGGCTCCCACAACGGCCACTTTTTGCAAAGAGTAGGGGTGGGCTTGATCGAAATAATGAGTCACTTTACTCAGTGATTCTCCAGGAACACCCAAGGTTTCAGGAATATCAAAAAAACCAGTAGCCAGAACAACCGATTTTGCCCGATAAGTGTTTAGGTCGGTGATCACCTCAAAGTAGGTAACCGAAGGTATGATCTGGTGAACGCGTTCGTAAAGTTGAATAGCTAGTTTATGAGCGCTAGCCACCCTGCGGTAATATTCGAGGGCTTCTGTACGGCTGGGTTTGACCGATGTAGAAACAAAGGGTATTTGTTCGAGTTCCAGTTTTTCTGAGGAAGAGAAAAACTGCATGTCTAGGGGATAATTAAAGAGGGAGTTGGTCAAGCAACCCTTTTCAATCACCCGATAGGAAAGACCTGCTTTTTGGGCGGCCAGGGCACACGATATGCCAATGGGTCCTGCTCCAACGATCAACAGATCTGTGTTGTTCATCAAACCAAATTTTTGAGTTCTTGGATGGTATTGATCGGATCAGGACTGCTGAACACAAAATTTCCGGCTACCAGTACATCAGCACCAGCGGCCACGAGTCGTGCGGCATTAGCGGACTGAACACCCCCATCGATTTCAATCAACGCCTGGCTGGACTTACGCTGAATAAGGGCCTTAAGTGCACGTATCTTTTCGTAGGTATTTTCTATAAACTTTTGCCCCCCAAATCCTGGATTAACACTCATCACAACCACGAGGTCCAGGTCGTGAATAATATCTTCTAACAGATGTATGGGTGTGTGAGGATTAAGGGCTACACCCGCTTTCATCCCTTTCGCTTTAATCGCCTGAACTGTTCTGTGCAGGTGGGTACAGGCTTCTAGGTGAACACTAAGGACATGTGCGCCCAAATCGGCAAATACATCGATGTAACGATCAGGATCAACGATCATCAAGTGAACATCAAGAGGCTTTTGCGCATGACGACCTATAGCAGCCAATACCGGCATACCAAAGGATATATTAGGGACAAAAACACCGTCCATGATATCGATGTGAAACCAATCAGCTGATGATTGGTTGATCATGGTGATGTCTCTTTCTAAATTGGCAAAATCCGCAGCGAGTACAGAGGGTGCAATCAGTGTTTTGCTCATAGCGATCATTAAAAAAGCCCCTGAAACCAGGGGCTTCAGGTTAGCCCAAATAAGTTTTTAGGATTTTACTTCTCGAAGTGTGTTTGAGTCGTCGAATCGCTTTTTCTTTTATTTGACGGACTCGCTCGCGAGTCAGGTCAAAAGTTTCTCCAATTTCTTCTAGGGTCATTGAATGTTGCCCGGCCAAACCAAAATACAGGCGCACTACATCTGCCTCTCGAGGGGTCAGTGTTTCCAAGGCGCGCTCGATTTCTGTGCGCAAAGAATCGTGCATCAGTTCTCGGTCAGGGTTTGGTGATTCGCCAGAGCGGAGTACATCGTACAAGTTGGAATCCTCCCCGTCGATAAGTGGTGCATCCATGGATACGTGGCGCCCTGAGTTTTTAAGTGATTGCTTCACATCTTCCACAGTCATGTCCAACTCTTTGGCTATTTCCTCTGCAGAAGGTTGGCGCTCATGCGCTTGCTCTAGGAAGGCAAATGTTTTGTTGATCTTGTTAATCGAACCAATTTTATTCAGCGGAAGACGCACAATACGGGATTGTTCTGCTAGGGCTTGAAGAATCGATTGGCGGATCCACCAAACCGCGTAGGAAATAAATTTAAATCCACGTGTTTCGTCGAATCGCTGCGCTGCCTTGATCAAACCAAGATTTCCCTCATTGATCAAATCCGGTAAAGTAAGTCCTTGGTTTTGGTATTGTTTAGCTACGGAGACCACAAACCTTAAATTGGCTTTGGTCAGTTTTTCTAAAGCTCGCTGGTCACCTGCCTTAATGCGTTGTGCTAGTTCTACTTCCTCTTCAGCAGTGATCAGATCTACTTTTCCAATTTCTTGTAAATACTTATCTAATGACGCGGTTTCTCTATTGGTTACCTGTTTGGTAATCTTGAGTTGTCTCATGTATGTATGGGCGTTTAATGGTGCGCTTTGTAGCACACCCTTATTATACGTGTAAAACGTAAAAAGGTTACAAAATAGTATAAAAAAAACGCCCGAAATTATTTTCGGGCGTTTGGTGAGTTAATCCTCTTGAGGAGCATCGTTTTGAGGTGCTCGGTCGGAACGCTCTGGACGGTCTCTTCGGTCATCTCTGCGATCATCTCTTCGGTCATCTCTTCGGTCGTTTCTTCTTGGACCACGGTCATTGTCTTTGCGTTCAGGACGAGGTCTTGACTCGTAACCTTCCGGCTTAGGGACCAAGGCTTTTTTAGACACCTTATCTTTTCTGGTTTTAGGGTCTACACCAAAGTATTTCACTTCAAAAGTATCGCCCATGTTCACCACGTCAGTAACGTTTTCGGTGCGTTCCCAAGCTAGTTCTGACACGTGTAGCAACACTTCGTTGCCCGGTGCGTCTAAGTATTCAACTACAGCCCCAAAATCTAGGATTTTGATGACTTTTACTTGATATACTTGGCCTACTACGGGTTTAAAGGTCAATGAATCAATTTTGGCCAATACCGCATCAATACCTGCTTGATTGGTACCTAAAATTTCCACAATCCCTTCTTCGGTAATCGGGTCTTCGTTGATTACGATTGTTGTTTTGGTGGTTTTTTGCAATTCTTGGATCACTTTTCCTCCAGGACCAATCAAGGCACCAATGTATTCATTTGGAATACGGGTAGTGATCATTTTTGGTGCGTGAGCTTTTACATCAGCTCTAGGGGCATCGATGGTTTCCACCAACTTTTCCAAGATATGCAATCTGCCAGCGGCAGCTTGCTTTAAGGCGTTTACCAAAATTTCGTAGGAAAGCCCTTTTACTTTAATGTCCATTTGGCAAGCAGTGATTCCTTCTGCCGTACCAGTTACTTTAAAGTCCATATCTCCCAGGTGATCCTCATCCCCAAGAATATCCGATAAAACGGCATATTTGCCTGTTTTTGTGTCGGTGATCAAGCCCATGGCAATACCTGACACAGGTTTAGTCATTTGAACACCAGCATCCATCAACGCCATAGTTCCGGCACATACAGTAGCCATAGAGGAAGATCCATTGGATTCCAAGACTTCGCTAACCACGCGCACAGTGTATGGACAATCTGCGGGTACCATTCCTTTAAGTGCTCGCTGTGCCAAGTTACCATGACCTACCTCACGACGAGATGTTCCTCTGATGGGGCGTGCCTCTCCGGTGGAGAATGGGGGGAAATTATAGTGTAAGTAGAACGTTTCTTCTCCTTCAAAAGAAGGCATATCGATTTGGTTGGCCTCTCTGGAAGTTCCTAGGGTTACCGTAGCAAGCGCTTGGGTTTCACCACGGGTAAACAAAGCAGATCCATGGGTAGATGGAAGGTAATCTACCTCACACCAGATGGGTCGAATATCTGTAGTTTTTCTTCCGTCGAGACGAAGCCCTTCATTAAGGGTCAAATCGCGTACGGCCTCTTTTTCCGCTTTGCTGTAGTATTTTTTGATCAAACCGCTTTTCTCAGCGCGTTCTTCTTCTGAAAAACTAGCCAGTACTTCTTCTCTGATGGCGGCAAATGAGCTGCTGCGTTCCTTTTTAGAAGAACCCTGACGAGCTACTTGATACACTTTGTCGTAAGCGCGTTCTCTCACGATCTGAGCCAACGACTCATCACTTGCTTCAGGCGTGTAAGTACGCACTTCTTTTTTGCCTACGGCTTCAGCTAGGGCCACTTGTGCAGCACACTGAACTTTAATCGCTTGGTGGGCAAATGCGATGGCTTCTACCATCTCTTCCTCTGAGATTTCTTTCATTTCACCTTCCACCATCATCACTGAATCAGCGGATGCACCAATCACCATATCGATATCAGATACTTCGAGTTGAGCTCGTGTTGGGTTGATGATATATTGACCGTCGATACGGCCCACGCGCACTTCAGAAATAGGGCATTCAAAGGGAATGTCAGAAAGCTGAATAGCTGCAGAAGCAGCCAATCCCGCTAGAGCATCAGGCATCACTTCCTCGTCATGAGACATCAGCTGAATCATCACTTGGGTTTCGGCGTGGTAATCTTTAGGGAATAAAGGGCGCAACACACGGTCTACTAGACGCATGGTCAACACTTCTCCATCACTTGGGCGAGCTTCTCTTTTAAAGAATCCACCTGGATAACGACCAGAGGCGGCAAATTTTTCGCGGTAATCTACGGTCAGGGGTAGAAAATCGATGTCTTGTTGATCATAGTTAGACACTACGGTACACAGCAACATGCATTTTCCTGATTGAACTACGACTGAACCATGGGCTTGTTTGGCCAGTTTACCTGTTTCTAGGGTAATGGTTCTCCCATCACCCAATTGAATTTCTTGTTTAAATACTTTTGGTATCATTCTTTTTGTTTTACCCGGAGGTTGTTCGACATTGGTCCCGTCTGCTGGACGGTCAGGTTGTGTTGTTGTGTGTGACCAGTGAAAAACGTCGCAGTTGGCTTTTAATGCAAAAAAGGGAAGCATCGCTTCCCTTTTAGGTTATTTACGGATACCGAGTTCCTTGATAATGGCGCGGTAGCGCAAAATGTCTGTCTTGATTAGGTAATCTAAGAGGCTTCTTCTTTTACCTACCAATTTTACCAGTGAGCGCTCTGTATTGAAATCCTTGCGGTTTCTTTTTAAATGCTCAGTAAGGTGGTTGATTCTAAAGGTGAACAAGGCGATTTGGCCCTCTGTGTTCCCTGTGTTTTTTGCGTCACCACCATGTTTTTGGAAGATGTCCGACTTTACTTCTTTGCTTAAATACATGCCAATATTGGTTTAATGATTTTTATGTATCTGATTGGTTTTCAAACAGGGTGCAAATATAGAATAAAATATCCTAATTACGCACAGGCTTATTTTGAATTAAATCGATGTAGAGATTAAGCTTGTTTTTTAATTCCTTTCGGTGGGTGATAAAATCCAAGAATCCGTGTTCCAATAAAAACTCTGATGTTTGAAAACCTTCAGGTAAGTCTTGTCCCGTAGCTTCTTTAACGACTCGTGGCCCAGCAAATCCAATAAGGGCTCCAGGTTCAGCGATATTGATGTCTCCGAGCATTGCATACGAAGCAGTGGTACCCCCAGTGGTTGGATCGGTGCACAAAGAGATGTAGGGTAAACCCGCTTTGGCTAGTTGAGCTAGTTTAGCAGAGGTCTTGGCTAGCTGCATCAAAGAGATAGCAGCTTCCATCATTCTGGCTCCTCCTGACTTCGAGATCATCAAGAAAGGCAACTGGTTTTTGATGGCGTGATCGATGCCTCGGACTATTTTTTCACCCACTACAGCGCCCATCGAGCCGCCAATGAAGGCAAAATCCATACAGCAAATCACGAGGTCTCTGCCTTTTGATGGACCTACGGCTGTGCGCACTGCGTCTTTCAAACCTGTTTTAGCAATCGCTTGCTCAAGTCTTTCCGCATATTTTTTGGTATCCTCAAATTCTAAGGTATCCACTGCGGTCAATCCAGCATCGAGTTCTGTAAACTGATTATCATCGAAAAGAATTTCAAAGTACTCTTTACTACCTATACGTACATGGTAGTCGTCCTCGGGACTAACAAAAAAGTTAGTGGCCAATTCCTCAGTTTCAACAATTTTTCCAGAAGGAGATTTATACCACAGTCCTTTAGGGGTATCTTTCTTCTCTTCTGTGGCTGTTTGTATCCCTTTTTCTTTGCGTTTAAACCAAGCAGTCATAGACGATCATTTTAATTGGTCGTGAAAATTATAGGGTATTCACGTTATTTAGGTCTTCAAAAGCCTTTTTCAATCGGGCTACAAAGGTTTTTTCACCTTCGCGAATCCAAGTTCTAGGATCGTAGTATTTTTTATTCGGTGCCTCTGCACCTTCAGGATTTCCAATCTGCCCCTGAAGGTACGCATTTTTATCCTGGATATAGTTGCGCACTCCTTCCATGTAGGCGTATTGCATATCGGTATCAATATTCATTTTAATCACCCCATAACCAATAGCTTCACGAATTTCTTCAACAGTTGAACCTGAACCGCCGTGGAAAACAAAATCGATGTGGTTATGTCCTACACCGTATTTTTGGCTGATGTATTCTTGTGAATTCTTCAGGATTTTAGGCGTCAACTTGACGTTTCCTGGCTTGTATACTCCGTGAACATTTCCAAAAGCTGCGGCCACGGTAAATCTTGGGCTGATTTTAGAAAGTTCTTCATAAGCATAAGCCACTTCTTCGGGTTGGGTGTATAATTTGGAGTCATCCACATCAGAATTGTCTACCCCGTCTTCTTCGCCACCAGTAATTCCTAGTTCGATTTCCAAGGTCATTCCCATAGCGCTCATGCGCTTCAGGTATTCTTTACACAATTCGATGTTTTCTTCCAAAGGCTCTTCAGATAGGTCAATCATGTGTGAACTAAACAAAGGGCTTCCGGTTTGTTTAAAATGTTCCTCGCTAGCATCTAGCAAACCATCGATCCAAGGCAAAAGGTTTTTTGCACAGTGGTCTGTGTGTAGTATGACAGGTACACCATAGGCCTTAGCTAGTTCGTGTACATGTTTTGCACCGGCAATTGAACCAGCAATAGCCGCTTTTTGATTTTCGTTCGACAATCCTTTTCCTGCATTGAATTGCGCACCTCCGTTGGAAAATTGAATGATTACGGGCGCCTTTAAAGCGGCAGCGGTCTCTAGAACACCATTGATGGTGCTGGAGCTAATCACGTTAACAGCGGGTAAGGCAAATCCTTTTTCTTTTGCGTATTTGAAAATTGCTTGTACTTGATCTCCTGTGGCAACTCCAGGTTGAATGTTATGGGCCATGGTCTATTTTTTCGTTAGATAAGGGGCAAAAGTATAAATTATTTGGGTCTAAAAAGGATAATTTATCCCTATGTTTATTACGGAATTCGCAAAATTCATGGACTTAAACCATCGGTTTCCAGGTGAGTTACCTGGGTTATGCGCTTTAAATCCCCAATCGAGTCTGAATAAAAAGTACCCAAAGTCATAGCGCAATCCACCTCCAGTGCCCACCGCTAAATCCCCCAATGAGGCCAACCCTTTGAATTGAGCTTCTCGATTGGGTGTATCATCTAGTAGATTCCAAATATTTCCGGCATCAATAAAAAATGCACCTAAAAAGGGACCAGCTAAGCCAAAACGGTATTCGAGATTGGCGGCCAGTTTGAAGTTTGCTTCGTTGAAATCATTTAAGTTGCTTGTCGTCCCAGGTCCAAGTGCGTAGGCGTTCCATGCTCTGTTGTCGTTGGAACCTCCTGCAAAATAGGACCTCGTAAATGGTATATTGCTGGCGTTACCGTAAGGAATAGCCGCTCCGCCAAAAACCCGAAAAGCAATACTTTGGGTAGGAGCCATGGGCCAATGCTTGATCCAACTCAATTCAGTTTTTACGTATTGAGCGAAAGGAACTTTGGCATAGCTGTACACGCCGTCTTCATTTTTTTCTAAACCCACCAAGGGGGCCGCTAGTGAAAGTAGCCCCCCAGCACTTTCGAAAAGCCATCTGAACTGCGAAAATTGGGGGTCATTCAGGTTGTTGGATATTCCGTTGGTGTAGCTCCATTGTGTGCTGGAAATCAGATTGTTTTCAGTCAGTCTCTTTCTGCGTTCCTCAATCAGCAATACCTCTTGATATTGATCACTCAGCAACTGATTGCTCAAAAAATCGTCAATAAATCCCTGGGCTCCTGTTGGAATAATCAATTTGGTGGTCGAGGAGTCAAAATATTTTGAGTAGGATGGATCATCCCGCCATAGTTGGGCCAGCTCATTTAATTGATCGAAGCTGTTTTGGTATACATCAAAAAACCGATCCGGATTTAGATGGCGCACATATTGTACATCCACCAGATTAAAGGTGTGTCTAGAAGAAGTTTTTGCGTTCCATTGGTAGCCCAACGAAGCATTCAAGGTTTGACGATCTAGTCCAATATTGTTTTGTATGCTTCGACCAAGAACCAAGCTGGTCTTTGGAGCCTTATCCTGATTGATCAAGTTTTTTCCCAGGCCAAACGGAATCCATAATTCAGGTCTGGTTAAAGAAATATCTACGCCGTATTCAGAAGTGTATTTTTGATCAGTGCCTACGGCATCACCCAAAAGTCCTATAGATCCACGTGTGTTGATGCGCAGAATATCTGATCGCTTGCTGATGTTTAGGGCCGATACCCCAGCGCTAAAGGCAATACCAAGGCGTTGAATGTTGTTGTGGGTTAAGTCAAGGTTTAGTTCGGTGGCATACCTGTCTTTGGGCACCAGATCGATTCTACCGTACAAAAGGCCATTTTCTTGAGGTTCAGCGGCAATACGCGGTGCGCGCAAAGTACCGAGATTGTTGATCCAACGATAGGTTTGATTTCTCTTTTCTTCACTGTACCACTGTCCGGGTCTTAAGGGTATAGCCCTGGCCAATACCTGTGGTTGGTAGCCGAGCTCACCTCGGTAAAAAAATGTAATGCCTTCGTAGGACAAACTGTCCCGTACACCCTCCTGACTTCGGGCATCTAGACCTACAAAAACATCAATTTTTTTCCATTGCTCGCGTTTAAAAGGGGCGGCCACCGTTCCTGCTGGTCCCCTGGGTGCACTGATGTTTAAATCCAGCTGTACTCGGTTATCCTTTCCTTGGTCTGTAGTATCGCGGCTGATTGTAAAGGAAAGGGCAGATTCTTGAAATTGAAATACTCCGTTGTTTTTGAACCACTGGGTGAGTCTTGAGCGTTCCCGGGTTAGGTCTTCGACGTTCACCATTTGACCCACTTGGATATGTGAATACTCTTGGGCAGCTCGATAAAGACTGTCCAACAGGGTATTGTCGGTGTTGACTGAAAATTCATCGATGATGTAGGGATTGCCCAGATCCAACGTATACTGAACCTCTGCCAATGGTTTTTTTGGGTGAAAGACGACTGTATCTTTGATTTTTGCGTTGAAATACCCTTTCGACTGATAAAAGTCAACCATTTTTAGACGATTACGGACAGTTTCCTGGGAGGAGTAAAATATGGGTGCTTGACCTATTTTTCTCAACCAGGGTTGATCTTGTAGATCTCGAGGTGCTCTAGATATTTGGTAAAGCCACAGTTTAGGGCGAATCCCCGCGATTTGGCTGTTGGGTTTTGTCGATAACAACGCGAGAACAGAATCGTTTCTAATCTTTTTGTTTCCAAGTAAAATCGTCTGTTCGTGGAGCAAATAACTACCTTCTGGAATATTTTTCAGTCCACTGCAACCGATCAACATCCCCAAAATGAAGATAAGCGTTACTTTTGTGGGCAAGCCCTGGAGGCAGTGTGTATTCATCGCATTCAAAATTACACTATTTGTATGGTTGGAAAAAACCAAATCAAGCAGATCAAATCCCTGCATCAGAAAAAGAATCGATGGGCTGAAAAGGCCTTTATTGTTGAGGGGCATAAAACCATTAACACCCTGCTAGAACATGGACTAAAGCTACTCTGGTTAGGGGGGACAGCGGATCAACAGCATCGTTTTGTTGCTCCGGAATTTCACGAGTTGACCCCACAACAACTCAAACAAGTCAGCGCGATGACGACCCCTCCTGGGAGTTTAGCTGTATTTGCCATTCCTGATTCCGCTTCTTTACCCACACAAGGATGGGTAGTAGCCATTGATGAGGTGCAAGATCCAGGTAATCTGGGAACCATTATTCGATTATGTGATTGGTTTGGGATAGCTGACTTGGTTTGCAGTAAGGGAACAGTCGATGTGTATAATCCCAAAACAGTACAGGCGTCCATGGGATCGTTGGCTAGAGTGAAGGTTCACTACACAGAATTAACCGATTGGTTGAGTCAAACGGATTTGCCTATCTATGGTACGATGCTCGATGGCCAGTCAATTTATGAGCTGACTTGGCCTGAGCAAGGTGTGTTGCTTTTGGGGAATGAGGCCAACGGAATTTCCCCTGAGGTAATCCACTTAATACACCATCAAATCACTATTCCTGCAACGGGACACCCTGCAGCGGAGAGCTTGAATGTGGCTATGGCTACTGGGTTGTGTTTGGGCGCATTGCGTCACCCGATAAAAGGATAGCTATTCAAAAGTAAGCATCAAAAACACTCCTCGGGTGTAGATGCCTTGAACGTTTGGTAGTTCTGTAACCAGCTCATTGGATTGTCCAAAAACACCTCGTATGGAGGGACTAAACTTAAAGTACGGCATATATAGGTCGACTCCAATGCCCAGCTCATAGCCATAGTTAAACGTTTTAGTCTTTAATACTTGGACATCTGGTTCCGTTTTTTCTTGACTGTTCAGGTTGATCGATACAGATGGTCCAGCGACAATGTACGGTTTCACATTGGCAAATCTCAAGGTGCTCACCTTCATCAAAACAGGCAGATTGATGTACGTGGATTTGGCTTGCGGACTATTTGGTAAATTTTCTAAGGTACGGCTACTGATCACCAAAGCGGGTTCCAACCTCAGGTCGCTAAAGTTGTTTAGGCGGTATTCGCCGATCAAACCTACTTGAAAGCCAGTTTGTTCTGCAACCACTACCTGATCAGAAGGTCCTGCAACGGACTCGTATTCCACGGCAAATCCGTACCGATTTAACCCCAATAAATACCCCCAGTTGAGTTTTTTATCGTCCTCTGTAGGGATGTTTTTAACTCGATCATCGCTGAACTGAGCTTGAACAGTGCCCATCCAACAAAGAAATACCAATAAATAAAGTGGGTGAATACGCATACTACACAGGTTTAATGGCCGTATATATGGTAGCTACCCCCAGGGTTTGAGGTAAGTCCTGTACACTGCTGAAACCAACCCCTTCCAAAAGGGCATTGAATTTTTTACCACAAGGAAATTTTGCAGCGGATTCAGAAAGGTATTGATAGGCAGATCTGTCTTTTGAAAATAGTCGGCCGATCAGTGGGAGCAGGTAATTACTGTACACCTGATAGCCTTGTTTTACGGGGAATCGCTCAGGAACAGAAGTTTCTAACACGACCAACAGTCCCCCGGGTTTCATGACCCTGAATAGTTCGCTGAGCCCTTGGTTGAGGTGCTCAAAATTTCTCACCCCAAAAGCTACTGTGGCCGCATCAAATGAATCAGTATCAAACGGCAACGCTTCCGAATCCCCTAAAACCATGTCCACTTGATCGCTGAGTTGATGTTTGGCTACTTTTTCAACTCCAAGCGCCAACATACCAGGGGATAAGTCCAGTCCTATTACTTTTTTAGCGCCAGTTTCTACCAATGCAACAGCCAGATCTCCGGTTCCTGTAGCTACATCCAGAACGCGTTCAGGTTGGTGTTCTTTGACCAAAGCGATCACCTTTTTACGCCATTTCAAGTCAATACCCATCGAAATGACGCGATTGAGTTGATCGTATTCTCCGGCAATGGTATCAAACATTTGGGTGACCTGATTCTTTTTTGACAGGTCGGAATCTTTGTATGGTTTGACGTCAGTGGACATGTAATTTTTTTTTCAAAGATACACCATAACGTGTTTTTGCTCCTCATTGACCCTCGGTAATGATTAAATCTATAATTTTGGTCCTTGAAAACCAGCGATTAATGGCATTGGTTTCCTAACGTATATCGTTCGATGCAGACAAAAATGGTGCATACTTGGGCCTTTTGGCTCAGTCTTTTGGGCCTTATGGTCTTTTTTACTGACTTTGGATTTGACAAAAGCTTGGTGGTACAGTCTGCCATTGAAGTCATCTATTTGTTGGTGGTGTTTTTTGGATTTGTCTCCTTGATAGCCCGCTACTTCAACCGATTTAGACCTGCTCAAACCAAAGTATGGGTATTCGACCTGGTGTATTTGCTCTCCTTGCTCAGCGTTTTTTATCACGAGTTGGTCGAATTGCAAATTTTGCCATTTAACAATCTATTCGGTAAGGTTTGGTGGGTTAAACTCATCGTGGTTTTTGTGTTTGTCCGAGAATTCTCCGAGCGCGACATCAACTATAAAAGAGCACAGTTCAACCCTGCACAGCTGTTTATTCTCAGTTTTCTGTCGATCATTTTGGTCGGAACACTTTTTCTCATGCTCCCAAACGCCACGTATGAGGGTATTGGTTTTATCGATGCCTTATTTACATCAACTAGTGCGGTATGCGTTACAGGCCTTATCGTGGTGGATACGGCCACACACTTTACTCTTTTTGGCCAGACGATAATTATGGTTTTGATTCAAATAGGGGGGATAGGTATCTTAACATTTGCCAGTTATTTTAGTTATTTCTTTAAGGGTGGGAGTACCTATGAAAATCAACTTGCCTTGAATGATATCACCTCGACTCAAAAGTTAAGTGAGGTATTCACGACCCTGAAGCGAATCTTGATCATTACATTTACTATCGAGTTTATCGCGGGTGTTCTGATCTATTTCAGTGTTTCACCAGAATTGTTTTCTTCCGCTTTTGATCATTTGTTTTTTGCTGTTTTTCACGCGATCTCAGCCTTTTGCAACGCAGGATTTTCTACGCTTACGGGTAATCTATACGAAACAGGATTTTATTTAAATTATCCGTTACAGATTATTGTGATGCTTACTTTTATTATTGGAGGATTGGGTTTCCCCATTGTTTCCAATATAGTGGACTATGTCAAGTACAGCATTCGCCGAGTATTCTACTCCTTTAAACACATAGATACCTATCGCCCTTGGGTATTAACGCTCAATAGCCGCATTACACTGATCACTACTTCAGCGTTGACGGTTTTTGGTTTTTTAACCATTTTAGCTACTGAGTACAACCATTCTTTGCAAGGTCATCAAGGGATAGGCAAAATAGTGTCCGCTCTTTTTCAAGCGACTACCCCCCGAACAGCAGGCTTTAATGCCATAGACCTGAACAGCTTACAGTTTTCGACCATTATGTTGGTGTTTTTCTTGATGTGGGTAGGGGCCTCTCCATCTTCTACAGGTGGGGGAATTAAGACCAGCACACTGGCGATTGCCACCCTTAATCTATTGTCGTTGGCCAAAGGTAAAACACGGATTGAGGTATTTAGACGGCAAATATCATCGATGTCCATACACCGGTCTTATGCCATTATTTCACTTTCTTTGATTGTTATAGGGGCCTCTGTCTTTTTGATTTCCATTTTTGATGCAGAGAAAGAGCTCATCGATGTAGCTTTTGAGAGTTTTTCTGCCTACAGCACAGTGGGACTAAGTTTAGGAATTACACCGTATTTATCAGACATGAGTAAATTGGTCATCATTGGAGTTATGTTTGTCGGTCGGGTAGGCATGCTCTCGGTGTTGATTGCTGTATTTAAAAAAGTAAAACAGATCAACTATCAATACCCGAACCAAGAAATCACCATCAACTAAACGATTCGTATGAAATATATTGTTATTGGACTTGGAAATTTTGGCGCATCCCTTTCTGAAAAACTCACAGCACAGGGGAATGAAGTCATCGGTATTGATACGAGCATTACCAAAGTAGAAAACTTTAAAGAACGCATTTCTCACACGATTTGCCTGGACGCTACCGACGAATCAACGGTTTCAGGACTTCCCTTGAAACAAACAGATGTGGTTATTGTCGCGATTGGAGAAAACCAAGGAGCCAATGTAATGGCTACAGCGCTTTTTAAAAATTTTGGTGTAAAAAGATTGATCAGTCGAGCGATTAATCCATTGCACGAGAAGGTGTTGCAGGCTATTGGCGTAGATGAAATCGTTCACCCAGAGGAAGAAACAGCTGAGCGTTGGGCCAAGAAATTGTGCATGAAAAACGTGATTGATTCCTTCGAGTTGAGCAGTGATTACAGCATCGTTGAAGCCAATGTCCCTGAGGAGTTTGTGGGGCAAACCATCAAGGATGTACACATACGCAAAAATTATAATTTAATTGTCTTGACAACCATCAAGAAATCTGAAATAGCCACTCGGGTAGGTAAAAAAATCACTCAAGAGTACGTGCAAGGGGTAGCCACACCCAATACCATGCTCCATAAAGATGATGTGTTGGTGGTCTATGGACATAATGAAGACATCCAACGATTGCTCAACAACAAGTTGAAATAAAAAAAGCGCTCCGATGAGCGCTTTTTTTATTATTGTTGGAAGTCACTGAGTGATTAAGCCAAAACAGCTGCTTTAATTCGCGACATCGCTTCTTTGATTTCAGATTCAGAGGCTGCATAAGAAATTCGAATACAGTCATTATTGCCAAATGCCTCTCCTGTTACGGTAGCCACGTTGGCTTTATCCAATAAAAACAAGGCAAAGTCATTGGCGTTTTCAATCTTAACTCCTTGGATGGTTTTTCCAAAGTAGTCAGAGACGTCTGGGAATACATAAAAGGCTCCCTCGGGAACGTTGAGTTTAAATCCAGGAATTTCCGCCATCAATCCCAAAATAAGGTCTCTTCTTTTGTGAAACTCATCAATCATGAACTGAATGCTTGATTTAGGTGCTTCTAGAGCGGCAATAGTAGCGCGCTGAGCGATGGAATTGGCTCCTGAGGTTACTTGACCCTGTAGTTTATTGGTCGCCTTAGCTATCCACGCAGGTGCACCGATGTAGCCTATACGCCACCCTGTCATAGCAAATGCCTTGGAAACCCCATTGACGGTAATCGTGCGTTCGTACATCCCTTCTATGGCGGCGATGCTGACGTGTTGCCCGGTAAAATTGATGTGCTCATATATTTCATCGGAGACCACATAAATACCTGGATGTTTGCGCAAAACAGCGGCTAGAGACTCTAATTCTTGTTGGCTGTACACGGAACCACTTGGATTGCACGGCGAACTAAACCAAAGCATTTTGGTTTTTGGTGTTATAGCCGCTTCCAATTGTGCTGCAGTCATTTTAAAATCCGTTTCTAGTGAAGTAGGGACTTCGACAGGAACGCCTTCCGCCAGTTGAACAATGTCGCTATAACTCACCCAATACGGGGCTGGCAAAATTACTTCGTCACCCTGTTGGATCATCGCCATGGCTACATTGTAGAGCGACTGTTTTGCTCCAGTTGAAACGACTATTTGGTCTACACCATAGGTGAGGTTATTGTCTCTTTTAAATTTGGCAGCAATAGCTTTCTTTAATTCAACATAACCGTCCACTGGAGAATAACTGCTCCAATTTTCGTCAATGGCCTTTTTGGCTGCTTCTTTAATGAAATCAGGCACATTGAAATCAGGCTCTCCCAAACTCAACCCGATAATATCTCGTCCTTCTTGTTTGAGTTCTCTCGCTTTAGCTGCCATGGCCAATGTAGCAGACACGGCCATATTATTGATTCTGTCCGTAAGGTGTTGGGTGCTCATAAATAATTAATAGTTCAAGGCTGGTTTTTTTCCTAGGTCCCTGAGGTGTTTGAAGTGCGAAATTATGGCTTTTCTAGTGGTTTTGTATTCGTTGTAAGGCAAATTAAACTCCTTGGCCGTCTCTTTCACAATTTTTGAAATTTTTGTGTAATGTATATGGCTGATGTTAGGGAAAATGTGGTGTTCTACTTGGTGGTTAAGTCCTCCAGTAAACCAATTCATCAAACGATTGGTTCGTCCGAAATTAACCGTGGTATACAATTGATGTATCGCCCAAGTGTTTTTCATGTTTCCGGTTTGATCGGGTAGAGGAGTGTCTGCTTGATCAATCACGTGCGCCAATTGAAATACCATACTCAGGATTAAGCCAGCTACGTAGTGCATCACAAAAAATCCAAGTAGAATCATGTACCACGGGGTGTCCAAAAACACCATGGGAATGACCAACCAGATGCTGAAATAAATAATTTTAGTCACCACTAGTGTGCTCCAATTCCAAATAGGCTTGGGGAATTTTCCGTAAGATAACCCGCGTTTCAAGTAGCGATACATTTGGGTGAAGTCGGTGGTTAGCGCCCAATTAAAAGTCAATAACCCATAGAGTAAAACCGAGTAAATATGTTGGTATTTGTGGTGTTTTCTCCACTCAGCATGTTGGGAAAACCTCAAAATACGACCCGCTTCCAAATCTTCGTCGTGTTCGTGAATATTGGTGTAGGTATGGTGAAGCACATTGTGCTGTACTTGCCAATTGTATACATTTCCCGCTAGGATATAGATACTGCTCCCCATGATTTTATTCACCCATGATTTAGATGAATAAGCATTGTGGTTTCCGTCATGCATGACATTCATGCCCACTCCTGCCATACCTACTCCGATGATTACAGCGCCGAGTAACTGCGCCCAACCGGGTAATGGAAGACTGAGTATCAAGAAGTATGGGGCCAAAAACAACGTAAACATCACCGCTGTTTTTAGGTGTAGTGCCCAGTTTCCTGTTTTTGGAATATTTTTTTCTTTGAAGTATTCGTTGACCCGTGCGTTAAGTGTTTTAAAAAAGTCTTGTGGGTCTTTTCGCGCAAAGCGTACTGTAGTTTTAGACATGTAGATGTATTAAAGTCGTAAAGATAACGCAAAGCTCCACTCAAGCATGGTGTATGTTTCCCAAAATAAACAAAAAAATGAAAAATCTTGATGGATATGGTATTTTTGCACAAAATATACCCATGGATGCCTCTTTGATTTTTGATCATTTTACTGACCTAACAGAGCAACAGAAAACACAGTTTGAGCAATTAGCCCTCTTGTATCAAGACTGGAATTTGAAGATCAACGTAGTTTCTCGTAAAGACATCGATGAGTTGTATCTAAGACACGTGCTACACAGTTTGGCCATAGCAAAATTCATACAGTTTATGCCGGGTGCTCGTGTGATGGATGTCGGCACTGGAGGAGGCTTTCCGGGAATTCCCTTGGCCATACTTTTTCCCGAGGTACAGTTCACCCTAGTTGATGCCATTGGAAAAAAAATTAAAGTGGTCGACGAGGTAGTCCAAGGTCTAGGACTCACCAATGTGACTACAAAAAATTGCCGTGTTGAGGAAGTGAAAGGAACTTTTGACTTTTTGGTCAGTAGGGCAGTGGCCGCCATGCCTACTTTTACTCATTGGGTTAAAGGAAAGGTAGATAAGGTCAGCAAACACACGATAAAAAACGGTATTCTCTACCTCAAGGGGGGGGATTTAGCCGAAGAATTGTCGGGCTACAAAACGGTAGAGATATATCCGTTAAATCAATGGTTTACTGACCCATTTTTTGACACTAAAAAATTGGTGTATTTGCCACAAAAATACAAGGTGTAATACCTACCCTAAAAACGGATAGCGGTAATCCTCAGGTGCGATAAGTGTTTCCTTGATCAATCGCGGAGAAACCCAACGCAATAAATTTTGAGCAGAACCTGCCTTGTCATTCGTACCCGAGCCTCGCGCTCCGCCAAATGGTTGTTGGCCGACTACAGCACCCGTAGGTTTATCGTTGATATAAAAGTTTCCAGCGCAATTTTCCAAGGCTTTGGTCGCTTGTACTAAGGCGTATCTATCTTCAGCTAACACAGCTCCCGTAAGTGCGTATTGGGATGTTTGGTCCACCAGGGTAAGGGTGTCTTCCCATTGGTGATCTGGATAAATATATACCGTGACAATGGGGCCAAAGTACTCACTCTCCATGTGGGTGTGTTTTGGATTTTTAGTCACCAATACAGTGGGGTGAATAAAATACCCTTTCGATTTGTCGTATCCACCACCAGCAACTACCTCTATTTCGGGATCATTTTTGGCGGAATCAATGACCGCAGCCAATTTGTCGAATGCACCTTCGTGAATGACCGCAGTAACGAAACAGCCCATGTCCTCTGGACTACCAGGGGCTTTTATACTGGCTAAATCTTGTTTGACCAAGTCGAGTATTTCTTCTGAGGTGGACTCCGGCAAATATACCCTAGAGGCCGCAGAACATTTTTGTCCTTGAAGCTCAAAAGCACCTCGGACAATGGCTGTGGCAACTTGTTTTGGGGGTGCAGTAGGGTGTGCAAGGATAAAGTCCTTACCTCCGGTTTCTCCAACGATGCGGGGATACGTTTTGTATTTTTCTATGTT
>Ga0233451_10000888_pt1 | contig 29539 bp, 25 predicted proteins | sample 011ome_29_FD_183052 | JGI IMG/M metagenome (GOLD analysis project Ga0233451, IMG submission 183052) | Coastal salt marsh microbial communities from the Groves Creek Marsh, Skidaway Island, Georgia - 011504CT (spades assembly) | ecosystem: Environmental > Aquatic > Marine > Intertidal zone >... | reverse complement strand
CAGGATTTAATTGAAACAGCCGCTCTCAAATTAAAATCCGTTCATTCAGAGGCTGAATTCTATCAACTAAGAGCTCAATATCTTGGTAAAAAGTCTTTTGTTGTTACCGCATTCTCAAAGCTTAGAGGTCTTCAATCAGATAAGAGAGTAAATGTCGCAAAAGAGTTAAATATTCTTAAAAATAACTTAACCAAATTGTTTGAGACTTCCCTTGAAAATATAGAGAGCAAAAGTGACTATAAGAAATTAGATGTATCTCTTCCTTCTGATCCATTTTTAGTTGGTTGTGAGCATCCAATAACTACAATCTCACAAAAAATTATTAACTATTTCATCCCTTTGAATTATCAAATTTTCTCTGGAAATGAGATAGAAACAGACTTTTATAATTTTGAAGCATTAAATTTTCCGGAAAATCATCCTGCAAGACAAATGCATGATACCTTTTATCTTAATTCTAGCAGCAAGACAGAATATTTATTAAGAACGCATACTTCAAATACTCAAGTTCATGCAATGTTAAATGAAGATTTGCCCTTATATATGCTTTCTCCTGGTAGAGTATTTAGATGTGACTCTGATACCACCCATCTACCCATGTTTACTCAAATCGAGGGATTGGTCGTTGATGAAGATGTTACCTTTGGCGATTTAAAAGGAGTTTTAATTGATTTCCTAGAAGATTTTTTTAATGAAAAAATGGAAGTCAGATTCAGGCCATCATATTTTCCCTTCACAGAGCCCTCAGCAGAGGTAGATATAAAATTTGGCAAACAGGGATGGTTAGAAATTTTAGGCTGCGGAATGGTCCACCCAAATGTATTAAATGGCTGCAATATAGACACAAAAAAATTTCGCGGCTTTGCCTTTGGTATGGGAGTTGAGCGTTTAGCCATGCTTTATTATGGAGTAACAGATATCAGAGAATTTTACTCATCTAATTTAGATTTTTTAAATCAATTTCTATCATGAAAATTCAATATTCATTTTTAAAGAATTTTCTTAATACAAGCCTTAGCCAAAAAAAACTGAGTGATGTATTCACTCAAGTTGGTTTTGAGTGCGAGATAGAGGGTGATCTAATAGAATTTGATATCACTCCAAATCGTGGTGATGCGCTATCACTCAGGGGTTTAGAAAGAGAATTCTATGCATATCAATCAAAAAAACCTAGCCAAAAAATTGAAACTTCATCATTAAGACTTATGCAAAATAAGAAAATTATTAATCAAATTGATGGCTCTGGTTGTGGTAATTATCATTTAATGCTGGTTAAAGGTTTGCAAAAAATTAAAAATCTAGATTCTAAAAAGCGAATTTTTATAGAATCTGCTGGTATTCCATTGATTAATCCTCTAGTTGATTTAGGTAATTATGTGATGTTAGAACTTGGTACACCTATGCATATATTTGATTTGGCTAAGTTAACATTACCAATCAATGTTCGTTTTCCACAAGACAAGAATAATCCAGTAACAGTGATTGGAGGGGATCTTAAAGATGTCCAGCCATCTTCATTAACAATTCAGGATCAATCTGGAATTCAAGCGATTGCGGGAATAATTGGTAGCATGGTATCTTCTGTATCATCAAGCACTTCCAGTATAGCTGTTGAAGCTGCATTTTTTAGACCTGAGGTCATTGTTAATCAAGCTAGAAAGTATGGGCTGGCTACTGATGCCTCTCATCGCTTTGAGAGAGGGGTAGATCCTGAATTACAGCAATTAGCATTAGAAAGATATCTATTTTTATTAGATCAAATAGCAAAGTATGATTCGGTTGAGCTTTATTGCTCTTATTCCAAAAAGACTAAAAAGAAAAATGTAAAATTGGATGTAGCAAGATTTAATAAATTTTCTGGCTTAAACTTAAAGGCAAGCAAAGCAATTCTTATATTGAAAAACCTTGGTTTTAAGGTGCATGCTAAAAGTGAAAAGAATATTATATTCAATATTCCCAGCCACAGATTTGATATTTCTTTAGAAGAGGATTTGTATGAGGAGTTATTAAGGTCTTATGGATATGACAATATACCAACATCAAAACCAAAAGCTGGGCCAATTACTAATAATAAGCAGACTAATGCATTAGGTAATCTTCGACATGGCCTTGTTCATTCTGGCTTCAAAGAACTAATGCATATGCCATTTGTTTCAAGAGAATCTTTCCATCAATTAAACTCTAATAGCTGGAAGTCTGCCGAATTACAAAATCCAATAAATGAAAACGAGCCATTGCTTAGAGGGAGTCTTTTTAGATCTTTATTTGCAGCAGTAAACAGTAATATAAAAAAAGGGCACATGTCTATTAAAGTCTTTGAAGCAGGCAATGTATTTAAAAAAGAAAAAAATGGCTTCAATCAATCATTACATTTATCAGGAATTGTCTATTATCATGAACCCCAACAAACTTGGGGTCAGAGAGTATTGACATATGATTTCTTTTCGCTGAAAGCAGAGATCTCTAAATTATTACAAACCATAGGCATGAAAAATATTGAATTTCAGAAAGCAAGTGCACTAGCGCCATTCAATGAAAATGCATTAGATATATCTATTGGTAAACAAAAGATTGCAGTGATGGGTGAAATAGACCTCTCCGTTACAGAGAAACTGATCAAGAAACAAGCTTATGGATTTGTAATTTATCCCGATAAAATTCCGTCATCTTACGTAAATCTAAAAATTGCAAAGACTAGTAAATTTCCTATTTCCACTCGAGATATAAATATTGTTATAGATAAATCTATTCCTTATAAAGAGGTTGAGAGTTTGATTTCTCAAGTAGCAATTAATCATCTAGTCTCCTTTAATCTTATTAATATTTTTGAAGGAAAGGATATTCCCAAGGGCTTTGTAAGCATGACGCTAAGATTTATCTTTCAAAGCATGACTAAATCGTTATTAGAGTCTGAAATCAATCATTCAATACAAATGATATTGAAGCTTTTAGAAAAAAAATTGAATGCTAAAATAAGGTCATGAATTTGACAAAAAAAGACCTAAGCGCAATATTAAAAAAAGAATTGAGGCTTTCACTCGATATTTCTGATTCATTTGTAGACGAATTTTTTCAAGTAATAAAAACAACCCTTAGATCTAAAAAAAATATTAAGCTGTCTGGATTTGGCTCTTTTGAGATATTTACAACAAAAGAAAGAATGGGAAGAAATCCAAAGAGCATGGAAAATTTCACAATCCCATCCCAAAATAAAGTTCGCTTTAGCCCAACTTCAAAAGCTAAGTATTTCTTGAACTAAAAATGACCAAACAGGTACAAAATTTCAATAAATCAGATCTAGCAATTCATCTTTCAAGAAAGTTTTCATTTTTAAGTGATGAAACAATTATTGAAGGAATTGATTTAATGCTACAAGAAATAATTAATACTGTTGCCTTAGATAACAGAGTTGAGATAAGAGGCTTTGGCTCATTCTCAAAAAAAACTATAAGACCAAGAAAATTTATTAACCCTAAGACTAAAGAAGAATCTTATTTAGGCGAAACCTCAATTATGCATTTCAAAGCATCCAAGAAGCTCCTGCATGCTCATGAGTGATCCAAGAATAATTGTAGCTATTGATACATTTGATCTTAACCGGGCTAATGCAATTTTAGATCAACTTGATTCAGATCTTTGTATGGTCAAAATCGGAAGCGTTGTTTTTAATGCCTTTGGAAAATCATTTCTCAAGCATGTATCTTCTCAAGGATTTAAAATTTTTTTAGATTTAAAATTGCACGATATTCCAAATACTGTTCATGAGACAATTCTAGGCTTCCAGGACTGTGAAATAGACATGCTAACAGTGCATTTATCTGGCGGCGAAGAGATGCTCAACAAAGCTATGCTTGCAGGTAAATCTATTAATGCACAAGTAATAGGAGTTTCAATGCTTACAAGCCTAAAAGAGGAAGACTCAATAGCTTTGTTTAATAATAAGCTTGAAGACCAAATAAGTATTTTATTCAAAATAGCTTTTCAAGCAAACATAGATGGAATTGTTTGTTCACCTCATGAGCTAGAAATAGCAAATAAAATTTTAGGCTCTCATTCAATTAAAATTACACCAGGCATTAGGGATATAAAAGTAGAAGATGATCAAGTAAGAACCATGAGCGCAAAAGAAGCGATTAATAGGGGCTCTTCGTTTTTAGTTATTGGCAGACCAATTACTGAGGCTGAGGATATTACCTTGGCACTGAAAAATTTTAACGAAGCTATCTGTGAAAAATAGATCTATTAAGAATATTTTCTCAGATCTCAAGAAGCTGTCCAAGTCAGTTAATGGAAATAGAAAGCTATCCTTTAAGTTTAAATCAGAATTTTTAGATTATCAGCCATATTTAAAGAACTTCTCTTATCATCACTATAAATTATTTGATGAGCTTGCACTTCAACTAAATCTTCAAGAATCCATCAATGATCTTTTTAATGGAGAGGTTGTCAATAAGACGGAGAATAGACAAGCCTTGCATCATCTATATCGTCAAAATCAAAATGCATCTGAGTTTGATTTCAAAAAAATTACAGAACCTTTTATAAGGAGGATAAAAAAAGATGGTTTTAAGAATATCATTACTTTTGGTATTGGTGGATCATATGAGGGACCAAAATTGCTTCAAGAATTTTCAAACAAGCAATCATTTAAATTAAATTACTATTTTGTCTCTGGGCCTGATAGGGATGAATTCAATGCAATATTAAAACCTCTCAGAGGGCAAAAAAATTTTTATATCTTTTCATCTAAATCTCTATCAACAGATGAAACATTGTCATGTTTAAAATGGCTGGGTAAAGAGAGAGATTCAACCAATTCAATAGTTATTACAGCAAATACAGAAAAAGCTAAAACTTTGGGTTTTGCAGAAAATTCTATTGTCGCATTCCCGGAAACAGTTGGAGGTAGATATTCAATTTGGTCACCTATCTCCCTAGGGGCCGCATTAGAAAATGATTTTTCTAAATTTTTGAAGGGGGGTCTTTGTGCAGATAAAATGATTCTAGGTAATACAAAAATAGATCGACAATATCAAAAATTTATTAAAATATTAGCCTTTTCAGACCTCTGGTTTAATAATTTTCTAAAGAAAAAAAATAGAGTTGTGCTTGCTTACAATTGGAAATTGCGATCTTTGGCTACTTATATTCAGCAACTTGAGATGGAGTCACTTGGCAAGAAGCCAAATGTTAAATCTATGTTCAAAGAGACGGGCCAGTCAATATTTGGAGGTTTTGGGTCTACCGCTCAACACTCATATTTTCAATTATTGCATCAGGGTACAGCAGAATTTTGTACTGATATAATTTACTCAACCTCAATCAGCAGCCCATTATTAAGGGCTCAAGCAATAGGGCAGGCTGCTTTATTATCCTCAGAATTTAAAGGTTCTGCAAACTTACTTGAAAAAACAAATAGTAACTCACCAGTTAACCTTTTCCATTTAAATAATTTGTCGCTTGAAGCGCTCGGTTTTTTATTAGCAACTTGGGAGCATAGAGTTTTTATTACTGCATCCATGCTTCAAATTAATCCTTTTGATCAATATGGAGTGGCTGCCGGTAAACTTATCGCAAAGAAATTTCTTAGTTAATGGCATTAGATTTAAAACAAGTTCCTAATACTCCTGGAATATATAAATTTTTTTCTAAAAATAAAATTATATATATTGGTAAAGCTAAGAATTTAAGAAAAAGAGTATCTTCATATTTTGGTAAATCTTTTAAGGATAGAAAAACCCATCAAATAAAAATCCTGACAGATAGAATAGAGACTTTTTCAACAATCACTGAGGCTGAAGCTTTGCTGTTAGAACAATCTTTAATCAAAGAAAATTTGCCTCGATTTAATATCCTTTTGCGGGATGATAAGACATACCCATATGTACATTTCTCTATGGATCATAAATATCCATCCATTAGCATGAGAAGATCAAAACATGCTGTTTCAAAAAACTTTTTTGGTCCCTTTATAAGTGTTCAAGCTGTAAAGGCAACTATTAAAGACTTACAGAAGATTTATCAGATAAGAAATTGCAGCGATACAACATTTAGTAACAGATCTAGACCCTGCATTGAGCATCAAATGCAACGTTGTTCCGCTCCATGCGTTAATTTAATTTCTGAGATCAGCTACCAAGGAGACATTGTATCGTCTCAACATTATCTATCATCTTCTGGAAAAAAAACCAAATCATTAATGGTTGCTCAGATGCATAAATTAGCTGAACAGCAAGAATTTGAAAGAGCGCAAGAGATCAAGAAAAGAATTAAAAGCTTAGATTTACTTCAGCAAGAGCAATCATTTAATAGCTCATTAATCAGTGTTGATTTTTTTGCATGCGTTTCTAAGCTTGATAATACAGGAGTATGCATATTATCAGTAAGAGATGGAAAAATTAGAGGGACCAAGACTCATTATCTAAAAGGCAATCAATTGCATGATATTGATAGCCTGTTTCAAAGTTTAATATTTTCTTATTATCAAAATAGTTTCTCTTTGCCTAAGAAAATTATTTTAAGCACTAAGCCCAACAATTTATTGCTAATCAAACAAGCAGTAAAACTTAAATTTGGAAAACAAATATCAATTTCTGCAAGCATCAATTCAAATATTAGAAAAGTTGCTAAGTTAGGTGAATTAAATGCAAACCAAGTCATTGAAAATAGAGTTAATCAGGCTGATAAATATTTACTTTCTATCAATGATCTCGCTTCTTATTTAGCTTTAAAAAATAAAAAAAATATTACAATAGAGGGGTTTGACATAAGCCATCATAGTGGCAAAAATGCAGTGGCTTCAGCCGTAAGGTTTTCATCTCATGGGCCCGAAAAAAAGAAGTATAGGCTTTTTAATATCCCGAAAGAATTGTCTGGAAATGATATTGGTTCTATGAAATTTGTTCTTGAAAGAAGAATTAAGAAAAAAAGCATTAATCCATTGCCAGATATTATTTTGATTGATGGAGGCAAGCTTCAGCTGAAGATTGCTTTGAGTACTTTTTCGGTTTTAGCGAAAAATTCACCAATGATCCTCACTATTGTTAAGGGATCTAAAAGAGTCAGATCTACAGAAACTATTCTTTCTAAAGGCGGGATTATTGAGATGCCCAAAGACAGTCTTGGATTTTTGCTTCTTCAACAAATTCGAGATGAATCTCACAGATTTGCTATAAAAAGCAATAGGAAGAAAAAAAATAAGTCTGTAAAGAAATCATCTCTTGATGATATAAAGGGACTTGGGCCCAAAAAGAAAAAGGAATTAATGAATTATTTTAAATCTATTCAATCAATTAGATCAGCTTCAGTAGATGAGCTGTGTAAGGTTTCAGGAATAAGTATTAAACTAGCTAAAGAGATAAATATTTTTTATAGATTATGAATTGTTTTATTCAACTGCTTACATATTTTAGAATTTTTATTGCTCCCATTATTTTCATTTTAATTACTGCATTTGACTCTTATGGTATTGCGCTGTTTCTTTTTCTTCTTGCGAGTATTTCTGATTATTGGGATGGTTTCCTTGCTAGAAAATATAAATTACAGTCTATTATTGGAGAAATATTAGATCCAATTGCAGATAAAATATTAGTAACATTTCTTATTCTTGCTTTGAGTCTTGAGTTATCAAGTATTTATATTGGGATGGTAGGGGGAATCATGCTTGTTAGAGAGTTTTGGGTTGGTGCTTTGAGGGACTTGAATGCAAGACAGAATAACTCTGATGCTACCCGAGTAACCCTAGTTGCAAAAATTAAGACATCTATTCAGTTTTTAACCTTTTCTGCCTATTTGTTTGGATTGTTCTTAAATAATTCATTGATATTATTTACCTCTAATTTCCTTTTATTTTTAGCATTAATAATTGCACTGCAAAGCGGACTTTCATATACAATGTCCTCATTTAATAAGCAATAAGGCTGGATGGCAGAGTGGTTATGCAGCGGCCTGCAAAGCCGTTTACGCCGGTTCGATTCCGGCTTCAGCCTCCACTTATATTCAATTACATCACTGAGACAATGACTGTAAACATGATTATTAAAAAGTACGATAATTATTAAAAGCTGTATAATAATCGCAGGAAAAATAAAGATTGATTAATTAAATGAAAAATATGAATTCTGAAGAATATGCACAAGATGAAATAGATTTAGCGGTCTTATTTAAAGCGCTTTTTCAAGGAAAATGGATAATAATAAGTTTTACATCCATTGCATCAATTATCGTAGTCATTTACAGCCTATCCTTGCCTAATATTTATAAGGCTGAAGCTCTTCTTGTGCCTCTATCAAGCAATGATAATGTAGGTGGAAATTTGCAAGATTTAGGCGGCTTAGCGAGCCTTGCTGGAATTTCTCTGGGAGATTCAGTAGACATGTCCGCAATTGCAATTGAGAAACTTCATTCCCTTAGTTTTTTTGAAGAAAAAATATTGCCTCAAATAAATCTTCCAGACCTTATGGCTGTTAAATCTTGGAACCCAAGCTCCAACCTAATTACTTATGATGAAGAAATTTATGATGCAAGCACTCAAACCTGGACTAGAGAAATCACTCCATTACAAACTCCCCAACCAAGTGCTCAAGAGAGCTTTATAGCTTTCATGGAGCATGTAGGCGGTATCAAGGATTTAAAAACAACTTTTGTTACTATTTTTGCTAAACATCAGTCTCCATTCATAGCAAAAGAATGGGCAGATTTAGTTATTAAGGAACTTAATTCATTTTATAGAGAAAAAGATAAAACTGAGGCAATGTATGCTGTTGATTACCTTAACGAACAACTGTCTGTAACTCGCTTATCCGAAGTTAAACTTGTAATTTCTGAAGTTTTAGCTCAACAGATACAGACACTATCTTTAATTGAAGCAAATGAGAATTATGTTTTTGATTTTATTGATCCGCCAGTGGTTAAGGAAAAAAAATCTGAACCACGAAGAGCGATAATTTGTATTGTAGGGGCCTTACTAGGAGGATTTCTTGGAGCAATAGTTGCATTATTCAGATTTTTCAAACCCTTCAGAACGAATAATTAGTACCTTTATTTCAAAAACTTTTGTTAAAGATTAAATTTTTTTTTAAGTTTTTAATATGACCTCAACAACAAAAATTACTATCGTTGGGTCCGGATATGTCGGTATGTCACTTGCAGTGCTACTTGCGCAACAAAATGAAGTTACTGTTTTAGATATTGATCAATCTCGTGTTGAAAAAATAAATAACTACCAATCTACAATTTCAGATCACGAGATAGAAACTTTTATTGCTGAAAAATCTCTTTCCCTAACTGCCACCACTGATAAATACAAAGCTTATAATCAAGCAGATTTTATAGTTGTCGCAACTCCTACTGACTATGATGAAAGCAATAATCAGTTTGATACGAGTTCGGTAGATTCGGTAGTCTCGGATGCTTTAACTATGAACTCTAGCGCTGGAATAATTATCAAATCTACAATCCCTGTCAATCATACAAATTCACTACAAAAATTGCATGATACTAAGAGAATAATTTTTTCACCAGAATTTTTAAGAGAGGGAAAAGCGCTGTTTGATAATCTTTATCCATCGAGAATTATTATTGGCAGCAAATGTAAATATGGTGAAGCTTTTGCCGATCTTTTAGTTAATGCAGCAGAAAAAAAGGGTATTGATGTTTTATTTGTACCATCCACTGAAGCGGAGGCCGTTAAGTTATTTGCCAACACATATCTTGCTATGAGAGTTTCTTTTTTTAATGAACTTGATTCATATGCTATGTCAAATAATCTTGATACAAAGAGCATCATTAAGGGCGTTTGCCTTGATCAGCGAATTGGAGATGGGTATAACAATCCTTCATTTGGTTATGGTGGATATTGTTTGCCCAAAGATACCAAGCAGTTGTTGGCAAATTATGAATATGTTCCGCAAACTTTAATTCAAGCAATTGTAACTTCAAATAGTACTAGGAAAGATTTTATTTCAAATCAGATTTTGCAACTGCAACCCAAAATTGTCGGTTTTTATAGGTTAGTCATGAAATCAGGAAGTGATAATTTTAGATTCTCAGCCATTCAAGGAATCATGAAGCGAATCAAAGCAAAAGGCATAGAAGTAGTTGTCTTTGAACCCGAATTAATCAAAAGAGAGTTTTTTGGCTCCAAAGTGATAGATAATCTTGAGCAATTCAAATCAATGAGTGATGTCATCGTGGCAAATAGAAGATCTGAGGATTTAAAAGATGTAGATGATAAATGTTTTTCAAGAGACTTTTTTGGAGAGAATTAATTTTAATTTTTAAGCAAACAATCAATTTCAAATCATGAGGATATTATGTCAATATTAGTTACAGGTTCGGCTGGTTTCATTGGATCAGCCCTTACTCTGAGGTTGCTTGAAAGAGGTGACAGGGTGATTGGAATTGATAATCATAATGATTATTACGACCCATGTCTAAAAGAAGCTCGCTTGGCTCGTTATCTAAATCATCATAACTATGAGCATTTTAGAATAAATATTGAAGATGGCGATGCTATTGCAAAGCTTTTTAAAGATCATCAATTTAGTGGGGTGGTCAATCTAGCAGCCCAAGCAGGAGTTCGATATTCCATTGAGAATCCTAGTGCGTATATAAATACTAATTTGGTTGGTTTTGGGCATATTCTAGAAGGATGCCGACATCAGAATGTCGGTCATCTAGTATATGCCTCAAGCAGTTCAGTTTATGGGGCAAATAAAAAGATTCCGTTTTCAATACATGACAATGTTGATCATCCATTAAGTCTTTATGCGGCAAGCAAAAAAGCAAATGAATTAATGGCACATACCTATAGTCACTTATACAATTTACCTACGACTGGCCTACGTTTTTTTACAGTTTATGGTCCATGGGGAAGGCCGGATATGGCATTATTTAAGTTCACTAAAGCAATATTAGACGGTGAAAAAATAAGCGTATTTAATTATGGGAACCATAGAAGAGATTTTACTTATGTCGATGATATTGTTGAAGGTGTAATAAGAGTCCTTGATCGACCAGCTGAAAAAAATCTAAACTGGAAGGGTGATAGTCCTGATCCAGGAACTTCTCTAGCACCATGGCGTGTGTACAATATAGGAAATAATTCACCAGTTGCGCTCATGGATTATATTGCAGCAATTGAAAATGCGCTTGGGATTGAGGCTGAAAAAGAATTGTTACCTTTACAGTTAGGAGATGTGCCAGATACCTATGCGGATGTTCAGGATCTTGTAAAAGATTTTAATTACAGACCATCTATGAGTATAGAAGAGGGCATAAAGAAATTTGTTGATTGGTACTTGGAGTATAGAAAAAATGGATAATTCAAAAATTGCTATTGTTGGTTTAGGTTATGTAGGTCTTCCTTTGTCAATTGAGTTTGGAAAGGTATTTAAGACAATAGGTTTTGATACAAAAAAGTCTAGAGTAGCAGAACTAAAAAGAAGCTATGACTCATCTCTTGAGGTAACTGAAGAGGAGTTTCAGAAAGCTAAAATGCTTCAATTTACTAGTGATGTTTACCAAATAGCAGACTGTAATATATTTATTATTACGGTTCCCACTCCAATTGATGAGTATAAGAAACCAAACTTAGTACCTTTAATTACTGCAAGTCAAACTGTAGGCAAATTTTTACAGAAAGATGATTTAGTTATATATGAATCAACTGTTTACCCCGGCGCAACTGAAGAGGTGTGCATTCCGTTACTTGAGCAGTTTTCAGGACTGCAGTTTAATAAAGATTTTTTTTGTGGCTACTCCCCTGAGAGGATTAATCCTGGAGACAAAACTCACACCATCACAATGATAAAAAAAGTGACATCAGGCTCTACTCCAGAGATAGCAGACAAAGTTGATTCTTTATATCAAAAGATTATTACCGCAGGCACATATAAAGCTGCAAGTATTAAAACTGCTGAGGCTGCAAAGGTAATTGAGAATACACAAAGAGATGTAAACATAGCTCTAGTTAATGAGCTTGCTATAATTTTCAATAAATTGGGAATTGATACAGAATCAGTTCTTGAAGCCGCAAGAACAAAATGGAATTTTCTTCCATTTGTGCCAGGGCTAGTTGGCGGTCATTGCATTGGAGTAGATCCATACTATCTCACTACCAAAGCCTTGCAAGTAGGCTATCACCCTGAGATGATCCTAGCTGGCAGACGCATAAACGATAATATGGGAAGCTATATTGCAGATCAAGTTGCAAAACTAATGATTAAAAAAGGTATCAATTTACTTAATTCTCATGTATTGATAATGGGTTTAACTTTTAAGGAGAATTCAACTGACTTAAGAAATACAGGAGTAGCCTCTATGATTGCGGAATTTAAAAGCTTTCATTGCGAAGTCGATGTATATGACCCAAAAGCAGATAAACGCGAGGCTCTCGAAGAGTACAATATTGAATTATTAGATAAGCCCTCTACTGGCAAGTATGACGCTATAGTTTTTGCAGTAGCGCATGATGAGTTTAGACAGCTATCAATTGAAACAGTTAGATCTTACGCTAGAAAAAAACATTTATTATATGATGCAAAGCTCTTATTTGCTGAGAGTGAAGTTGATGGTAGGCTATGATAAAGAAACAGTTCAGAGAAGACATGCCATATACCAAAACTCATCTGGGTGTTTAGATTTTATTTTAGTGCTCCTTTATTTGCTGTAAGACTATGTTAAATAGGCTATGGAATCATTTATCTAACCGTCGTCAAATCCAATTTGTGCTAATGCAGGTTTTTGCAATAATTGTTTCTTTCTTTGAGATGGCAAGTTTAGGTGCTGTTGTTCCATTTCTTTCAGTTTTAGCAGAGCCAGAAACTATTTTTCAAAATGAGTATATGCATCCGTTTACAAGCTTTTTTAACATTTCTGAACCTAACGAATTGGCTTTACCAATCACACTTATTTTTATTTTACTGACTATTTTTTCTGCATTAGTTAGATTTATATTTTTGTGGGCCTTAACAAGATTATCTCAGCAGACTGGTGCAGATCTTAGCATTAATATATATAGGCATACTCTCTTTCAAGATTATTCGATTCATGTTGCGCGTAATAGTAGTGAAGTAATAAATGGAATCATTACAAAAACCACAACAGTTACCAAAGGTGTTATTGCGCCTGTATTGAATTTAATTAGTACAATAGTAACAATTCTTGGCATCATTTTAGTTCTTCTTGCTATAAATATTTTCGTAACATTGACCGCTTTCATAGGCTTTAGTGGTCTGTACTTTCTGACAATGTTTTTAACTCGAAGGCATTTAAGTGGAAATAGTAAAAGTATAGCTGAGAAATCAGATCTAATGATGAAATCTCTTCAAGAGGGCTTAGAAGGAATCCGAGAAGTTCTACTAAATAGTAATCAACAATTTTATGTAAATTTATACAAAAACTCCGATCTTCAAATGAGAAAGGCTACATGGAGAAATGAGATGATTTTTTCAGGCCCAAGATTTCTCATGGAAGCTGTAGGGATTGGAATAGTTGCAATAATAGCTTATCTAGCAACACTTCAGTTAGGTGGAATAAATCAATTCCTGCCAGTGTTGGGCGCATTTGTATTAGGTGCTCAAAAATTATTACCTGCTATTCAAAAGGCTTACGCTTCTTACAGCAGAATCAAAGGATCTGTATATTCATTGGATGATGTATTAGAGTTGCTTGATCAACCTTTGCCTGATAGTGCAAAACTATCTTTAGCTGAACCCAATGCATTTATTCATTCAATTAAGTTGAAGAATTTATCTTTTCGTTACTCAAATGAATCTCCATGGGTTTTAAAAGATCTTTCTTTAACAATTCCAAAAGGGTCAGTCATCGGGATAATTGGAAGCACTGGCTGTGGCAAGAGCACTCTCCTAGATATAATAATGGGTTTGCTCTCCCCGACCAGTGGAGAATTGCTAATTGATGATATTGTTATAGACAATAACAACAAAAAGGCATGGCAAGCTCATATTGCTTGCGTTCCTCAAGACATTTTTTTGTCTGATGGCACAATTAAAGAAAATATTGCTTTCGGTCTTCCTAAGGAAGAGATCAATCAATCACGTGTAAAAATAGCGGCAGAACATGCTCAAATTTCTAAGCTTGTTGAGTCTTATGATAATGATTATGAAACTATTGTAGGAGAAAGAGGTATGCGTCTGTCAGGGGGACAACGTCAAAGGATTGGAATTGCAAGGGCATTTTATAGGCAATCAGATGTTTTAGTTCTTGATGAAGCTACGAGCGCTCTTGACGATGAAACTGAATTGGCTGTTATGGACGCAATAAACAAGTTCGATGATAATATAACTGTTATTATCATTGCTCATAGACTCACGACTTTAAAAAATTGTGACATGATTTTGAGCCTTGACAGCAATCATCAGACAAAAATCATGAGATATGAGGAAATTATGAATATAAATAAGAATAGAGGTGACAATTATGCTTAGCAATGCTTCGATCTTAATTACTGGCGGAACTGGCTCTTTTGGGAGCGCCTTCGTACCCATGACTTTAAAAAAATATAATCCAAAAAAAATTGTTATTTACTCTAGAGATGAGATGAAGCAATGGGAAATGGAAAAACTTTATAAAGGATATCCAAATATTCGTTTTTTTATTGGTGATGTCCGTGATAAAGATCGACTCTGTCGAGCATTGGATGGCATTGATTATGTGGTTCATGCAGCAGCAACTAAAATAGTTCCCAAGGCTGAGTACAATCCATTTGAATGCATAAAGACCAATGTTAATGGTGCAATGAACTTAATTGATGCCTGCATAGACAAAAAAGTAAAGAGAATAGTTAGCCTGTCAACTGATAAAGCAAGTAGCCCTATAAATCTTTACGGAGCAACCAAGCTAACCTCCGACAGATTGTTTGTAGCTGGTAATTCATATTCCGGTAGTCATGACACTAGTTTTTCTGTTGTTAGATATGGAAATGTTATGGGTTCGCGCGGTTCAGTAATACCATTCTTTTCATCAATTAAAAATGAAGGAGTATTTCCAATAACAGATGATCGCATGACACGCTTTATGATTTCTTTAGAACAAGGTGTTGAATTGGTATGGCATGCCTTTGAGGATATGAAAGGTGGTGAAATATACATAAAAAAAATTCCTTCCATGAACATAGTTGATATAGCTAAAGCTGTTTCCGAAGAAGCTAAGCATGAAATTGTTGGAATAAGACCAGGAGAAAAACTTCATGAGCAGATGATAGGCATTGAAGATGCCCCATATACCTATGAATATCCGGGCCATTACAAGATTCTGCCATCTATTCATGAATGGAGCATTGATCCTGAAAGGATCAAGGATGGAAAGAAGGTCGATCCAGATTTCAAATATTGTTCTGATACGAACCCTGAATGGATGGACATTAAAACTTTAAAAGCCTGGATCAAGGAAAATCAATTCAAGATTGGAAAGATTTAATGCTGTATTTGCAGCGCTAATTGTATCTTGCATGGCTTTCAATTCAATGTCTGGGAATCTTATGATTAGCTTTATGCTGATAAAGAAGATCAAATATCGTCTTTTAAAGCAATTTGATTTCTTTAAGTCCCAGTTAATGCTGAAGTATCAAACAATCAATGAATAATTTATCTACTGAGATGTCCTCTCACAAAACCGGTATTGTGTTTATATCAGGTTCTGCTGGAGAGCTTGACTGGATTCTTCCAATTATTGATGACTTATTAAAAAAAGATTTCAATTTTAAGATAATTTTTTTAACAAGACATGCTCGTTTGAGCGTTAAGGGTAATCAGTTGCTGAATGATTATATTCAAAGCAATCACCGAGTGGAGATTTTTTTATCCGGCGGATATTTCATTGAAAAAATAGAACGCTTTGCTTATCTTCTTCATCGAGCATCAATTAAATTCCAAATTAGTCAAAAGCTTCTACTTCAAATCACTTATAGTGTTTTAAATAAGATTTTAAAAAAATTTTATTTGATGCAAATGCCGTCTCAAATTTTTAAGCTTAAAGATAAGAAGTGTTTATTTTTTTCAGAGTACCCAAGCTTAAGAAGACCAAGAGATCTTTGGTTAAGGCAAGAGTTCAAGCAAGCTCTTTTTTTTTATTGCCCTCATTCTCCTCATATTTATTCAGAGGATCTGGATACAAAACATCAGCAAACTAAATCTATAAATTTTAAAAATAAATATTTTCTCTTACTTGGTCATCCTGCAGATTATCCTTTCATTAATGATGGAATGGAGTTAGCCTCAGAGGATTTAGAAAAAGTATTTATAGGCCATCCAAAATATTCCAATGCTTGGCTCTATGAGTTCAAAGAGAAATCTCAGATTTTTCGCTCTACTTTTTCAGAAAGAAGTGAAATCAATATTCTTATTTATAGCAGGGGAAGTGGAACCTACTTAGATGATCAATCGCATGTTGATTTGGTGAAAACAGCTATAGGAGGCATAGATAGCCAAATAGAAAATTATAATTTACTCGTAAAAAAGCACCCAAGAGAAAAAAATTCATATTGGGATATTGCTGCATCTACAAATCCGAGAATTAAAATTATTGATGACCATGTTATGAACATTGGGACTTCAGTTGATTTTGTGATTTCTTTTTGGGGATCTGGTGCGATGGATTGCCATGCCCTTGGATTGCCCGTAATAGAGTTGTTTGATCCTAATAAACATTCCAAGCAACAAGTTCCTCATGAATCTGGATATACCACTATATATCGCTTACTTGGTATAGTTTTACCTGCAAATAATTTAGAGGAATTAGCAAAAGCTATATCTACGCTTAAAGGCAATAATTTTTCTTTATCATCACTAGAACCTCATCCCTTTTATTATGAGTTATTAAGTTTGTCTAATAATTGGAATACAAAATTCGAAAAAATCCTTACATCACATGACTTAATAAATAGTTAAATATTGCAATACATTGAAGGTTAGATAATTATATTGAAATATACATCTTATAAAGCGGAGCGTTTCAATTTTTTAAAGAGAGCAAATTTATGAAAAAGATAGATATAGTTGTCATCGGAGCTGGCTTGTATGTTTGCGGCAAAGGAACAGATGGCTATGGGACAATACTGCCTGCAATTTTTGAATGGAAGCGGGATAATCAGAATATTGGAGATGTTCATTGCGTCTCAACGTCCGCAGAATCCTCGCAAAAACTATTAGAGAAAGCAAAAGAGCTAGAGGCAAAAACTGGCGTAAAGTTAAATATCAAGGCATATCCAAAAAATGGTTCAAAAAATCATATGGCATATAAGGAAGCGTTAGATGAATGTAAAAAACCTGCTTGTGCAATTATAGCTGTGCCAGATCATTTGCATTATCAAATCACAAAAGATTCTCTTGATTCAGGTTTGCACACCTTAATAGTGAAGCCACTTACACCAACATATGCTGAAGGCCTTGAGCTTGTTAATTTAGCTAAAAAAAATGATCTCTATGGTGCAGTCGAATTTCACAAACGTTGGGATAAGTCTAATATCTTACTTCGGGATAAGTTTAAATCAGGTTGGCTTGGAAAGCCGATAAGTTGTTGGATTGAATATAGTCAACGCAAGTCTGTGCCTGTAACTTTTTTTAAAGACTGGGCTTCAAGAACTAGCATTCTTCAATATCTAGGTGTTCACTACATAGACATAATTAGATTTATAACATCCGCTTCTCCAAAACGAGTGATGGCAATTGGACAAAAGATTGAAATTATTAAGCATGATATTGATACTTATGATGCTATTCAATGTATTATTGAATGGGAAATGCCTGATGGAACTCAGTTTACTCAAACTATATTAACTAGCTGGGTTGATCCTGAAACTAGTACCGCAATATCAGACCAGAAAATAAAATTTATTGGAACAAAAGGTCGATATGAGGCAGATCAAAAAGAGCGTGGCATAAGAATCAATTCAGATGATTTAGGTGTGCAACACATAAATCCAGATTTTTGCATGTCTTATGGCACAGATGATGGTGATATTTACTGGCATGGATACGGTATTGAAAGTATTAGAACTTTTCTAAATGATATTGTTTCTTTAGAGAATGGTATAAAAACTTTATTAGATCTAGAGGGAAACAGACCAAGCTTTAGAGAATCTTTGATTAGCACAATGGTAACTGAAGCTGCTCATAAAAGCCTTGAGGCAGGTTCTAAGTGGGAAGCTATAGATGTAATAAAATAATTGATATTTCAAATTTTTGGATCATTTTTTGGTAATCTTAGAAATTAACATCTAGAATATAATTATGAATATTTGCATGATACCCGCTAGGAAAGGATCAGAGAGGCTTGCTAAAAAAAATTATTTAAAAATTGGAGATTTCACTGTTCTTGAAATTGCACTTCAAAAGGCCATAAAAAGTAACGTCTTTGATAGCATAGTTGTGAATAGCGATGATCCAAATTTAGAGGAAATATCTGGAAAGCATGGAGTTAATTTTTATTTAAGACCAAGTGATCTTGCTTCTTCTGATGCGACAAGTGACCAGGTTGTATTAGACTTTTTAAATAATTATGAGGGTGAAAAATTCTTTTGGGTGAATACTGTTAGCCCCCTTCAGACAATAAGTGATATACAAAATTTTGTTAAAACAGCTATGGATGATAGTTGGAAGTCAGGTGTTTCTTATACTCTTTCGCAAGTTCATGCAATGTATGACGGCAATCCGCTTAATTTCCAGTGGGAGAATGGTTTTGCCCGAACTCAAGATTTAAAATCAATTCAACTTTTTAATTATGCAATGATGGGATGGAGTAGAGATATGATCGATTTACTTTCCCAAGGCCAATTATTTGATAAAAATACTCATTTAGTGGAGTCTTCAAAATGGAGTAATTTTTTATTAAAGAAAAAAGAGGATATGGATTTAATTACTATGCTGTCAAAGGCCGCGCCTGATCAAGGGGTAGATTTTTAAAATCATGAGTAAATCAACAGATTTAACTGGTATTGAAAAGATTGAGCATATGTTTGCTAATAATATTAGTTTTTTAAACGATAAAAAGGCCGCACATAAGAAACCAATAACCTCTAAACTAAAAATTAAAAAAATATTTTCAGTTCTTTCATTTTTTCACAAAAAAATATATCGTTTTCTGCCAAATATTCTAAAAGATATTTTTTTCTGGGCATGGGTATCTCACAAGTCACCAGCTACTAAGATCTTTGCAAAAACTAGATATGATGAATTAAGAACCAAACTTGATATTAAGGCCTCATCTATTGTTATGAAAGCCTCTCCAGCTGAAATATCCAATCAACTTGAGGATACTTTTTATTCAGGTTTTTTTTCTACAACAATATCTAGCATCTCTGAACTAAATCCATTGATAGACAGTGTTCTAGATTATGCAAAGCCAACTCATGCAGGAGCTAGGCCTTATTTTAAAGATGGAAATAATAAGAAAATCGAAGGCTCGTTTTCTGCTTATTACGAATTTTCAGATGCGGACTCGAAAAAAATTACCCTTTTCCTCAATGACTACCTTGAAAAAGACTTCAATCATCATCTCTCAGCATTGGCTGGTTATAAATGTGAATTGAAAGATATCTCATATTCATTAGGGATAGTTTTTGGAGAAAATTCTAATTCTGAAATGCATCAAGATACATTTTCAAGTATTGCTAAAGGCTTTATATATCTTCAAGACATGGACGATAAGAGCTCTCCTTTTCAATACCTAGAAGGTTCTTACCAAGACGCACCTTTTAGATCAATGCAAACCAATCAAGCTGTTTTAAATGATGACCTCTATAGCTCTGGGTCAACACGAATAAGAGGCAAGGTGCTTGAACATGCAATTGAAAAGTATAACCTTCAAACATTTGTTGGTTCTAGGGGGCTTTTTGTTATTGCAAATACAGCCGGATATCACAGGAAAGGTGAGCATAATTCTATGACACCAAGAATCACTCTTAACTTTGAAATTCAAAGAAAAGGTATTGTGTCAAAATTTATCAGGAACCTTTCTTCAGTCATAAAGTTTCATGCAAAAAAGATTTTTAATTTAAGCGGGTAAATTTTTTTGAATCCGTAATTAAGACACTTTTTAAAAATAAATTTTCTTCACAGATTAAAACCATTGCATAATAAACATATATATAGATCTTATTAATCTAAGAGCATCAAAATGATTAAAAAATTATTGGGAATTATTTTTTTTCTGCAAAGATTTACAAATAGACACAGCCTTCCTCTCAAAGGAATAAAATCTTTAGGTATGTCAAGGCCAATTTGTTTACTTGATGTTGGCTCTTCAAAAGGCATGATGAGTCGTTGGAAAGCTATAAAAGATGCAGTTTATGTTTATGGTTTTGAGCCAGATAGTGGCGCCCGAAAGAAATTACAACAAAATACTCACTTTAGTGGCGGTGGTAACGTTGATTCCCCCTATGCTCTCTCGAATAAAAAAGAGGAATTAGAGATCAATATTTTAAAGAAGCCATCGCATTCATCTGTTTTAGAGCCGAATTATGAGATCCTTAAACGTTACCCAATGAAACATTTAGAGCATTATGATTTAGATTTCAAAGCAGTAGTTGATGCTTCAGATTTAGATTCTTTAGATTTTCTTGCGAAAGATTTTATTAAAATAGATGTTCAGGGATATGAGTTAAAAGTTCTTCAAGGCGCAAAATCCTCCTTAATGGATATCTTGGGTTTGGAGGTTGAAATTGAGTTTTTTGAACTCTACAAAAATCAATGTAGCTTTGGAGAAATTAAAGATTATCTATATCAGCATGGTTTTGAGTTTGTAGATTTTACATCTCTAACAAGATGGGAGAGGGATACTGATAAGGGTAGTTTAGGTACTTGTATGGGTGCTGACGCATTGTTCTTAAGAACTCCTGAGTATATTTTTTCTAATTATTTTGAAGATATGGATAAATTAAAAGCATACTTATCAATATGCCTAATTTATAAAAGGTATGACTTAATAGCCCTTACCTTAAAGATATTTGATATTGAAAAAAATCACGATTTTATTCAATTCTCTCAAATAAGTTCTATTCTTAGGAGGCGACTTAATATTTCTGACCGAATATCTAAAATTTCAAATCACATAATTGGTTTTTTTGTTACAGAGTCTGATAATACAAAAATGTTCTATTGAATTTTGTAGTTCATTAAAAAAAATTAGAAAGAAATATGCCAAAAATTGTTAATATAGTTGTTACAGATCTTCGTGTTCCTACATCCGATACGTTGTTAGGGTCTGATCCATTCCATAAAAAGCCAAACTACTCTTGTGTATATACAACGATTAATTTAAGTAATGGTATTCAGGGCCATTCTATTTGCTTTACATCTGGAGCTGGCAATGACTGGATAGCCTATGGCGTTAAAGATATTGCTAAGCTATTAGAGGACTATGATTTTATTCAGTTTATGAATAATCCAGGTCTTGTCTATAAATTTATAAATGATCATCATCAACTTAGGTGGTTAGCTGATGGAGTTAATAGGATGGCTCTTGGGTCAATTATTAATGCCTTATGGGATGCATGGGCTAAGTTTGAGAAAAAACCTATGTGGAAGCTATTGGTTGATTTACCACCACAAATAATTATAGATGCTATTGATTGGCGATATTTGGAAGATGCATTAACAAAAGAAGAGGCATTAGCAATTTTAAATGAAAAAATTGAGCTACACCTAGATATTGAGCAAGCAATGCTAAAAAGGGGTCCCAAGGCATACTCAACGGCAGGATGGTTAGGTTTAACGGATAAAGAGATATCTAACACTATCAGTGAAATGCAGAGCCAAGGATTTGACTGTTTTAAGATGAAAGTTGGTCAAAATCTTGATCATGACAAAGATAGACTTGCCTTTATTAGAAGTATTATTGGCGATGAAGGAAAGTTAATGGTGGATTGCAATCAACTTTGGGGAGTGAATGAGGCTATTGAATATATGAATCAACTTAGCGAATTTAACCCTATTTGGATTGAGGAACCAACTGCAAGAGATGATGTTCGAGGCCATGTTAAAATCACACAAGCATTGGAAGAATTAAATATCAAAGTTGCTAGCGGGGAACAAGTGCCATCCCCAGTCATTTTTAAGCAATTACTTCAATCTGGAGGTATAGGGTTTTGTCAAATTGATGCAAGTCGACTTGGAGGAGTAAATGATGTTTTAGCTGTAATATTAATGGCCAAAAAATTTGCAGTCCCTATCTGTCCTCATGGCGGTGGTATTGGGTTATGCAATATGATTGTTCATTATGCTATTTGGGATCAGGTAAAAGTAGCAAGTCACTCCGAAAATCAGATTGTAGAGTATATCGATTTTCTGCAGGATGACGTTTTTTTAAATCCCATACAAGTAAAGGATGGTCATTATGTCTCTCCTAGTGCATTTGGGTGGGGTTTAGAAATGCAAGAGGAATTTTTCAATGATCACATATACCCAACAGGCAGTATTTGGAAGAATAGAGTGGTGTCTGGAAGCATAACTTTCTTACCTTAAGCGACTTTATTTAAATGGTGAGACTAAAATCAAATTTACTTGATTGGAATTAGAAATATGAAATATGACGTTGTGATTCGATGTAAGAATGAAATGGATTGGCTTCCAAGAGTCATTGAATCCATAAAAAATCAAAGTATAAAGCCATCTAAGATTATTTTAGTTGATAACTCGAGTAATGATGGGTCCCAAGATTTTGCGTTAGAGCAAAATTGTAAAGTTATTAATTATGATAAATCTGAATTCAATTATAGTCATGCTCTTAATTTAGGCATAAAAGAGACTTCTGAAAATGAGGTTTTAATTCTTTCAGCTCATTGTGAGCTTGTAACGCCTGGTTCAGTAGAAAATCTTATTGAAGTGCGTCATGCATACAAAGCAGCTGGTGTTTTTGGCCGACAAATACCAACTGTGAATAGTAATCCAGTAGATACCAGAGATCTTGTAACTGTTTTTGGGAGGGAGCGAATAGTCTATGAAAACCATCCTTTTTTTCACAATGCATTCTCTTTAATAGATCGTTTGGCATGGGAGGAATGTAGATTTGATGAGACTTTAAATGGCATCGAAGATAGGTTTTGGGCTCGAGAGCAAGTAGCAAAAGGCAAAAAAATAGTGTATGAGCCAGAATCTGTTGTTTTTCATGAGCATGGGCTTAATCAGGGCGTTTCAATGAATAGAGCGCTTCGGGTATGTAAGTATTTAAAAGATCTTCATAAGGATGACATTTTTGAATGGCCAAACTTTGATTTGCCCGACTAGACAGAAAATATTATTTGTAGCTTTGAATTTACAAGAAATATTACCATTATTTAATAAATACATAGTAACTTGAAACATAGACCTGAGATTGATGGATTAAGGGCTCTTGCAGTGATCCCTGTTATTTTATTTCACGCAAATATAGATATATTTCAGGGCGGATTTGTTGGAGTAGATATATTTTTTGTGATAAGTGGATTTTTGATCACTAGGATAATACTTTCTGAAATTTATCAATCATCGTTTAGCATCATTCACTTTTATGAAAGAAGAGCCAGACGAATTCTGCCAGCTTTTTTTGCCGTTCTTATATTTTCTACTTTTTTTGCTTGGTTTTTACTTCCCCCTATTGAATTTAAGGATTATGGTCAAAGTTTATTTTTTGCTTCTTTTTTTAGTTCTAATATTTTTTTCTGGATTGAGAGCGGATATTTTGGTCTTGGAACTGATCTTAAGCCCCTCATTCATACATGGAGTCTAGGGGTCGAGGAGCAATTCTATATTTTCTTTCCATTGCTTGCCATTTTAATTTGCACAATACATAAGAAACTTATTTTTCCAGTAATTTTTTTGCTTTTTTTTATAAGCTTATATTTGTCACATATTTATTCTGCTCCTGCAAGTGACATCTCTAGTAAAGAAGGCGCATTCTTTTTGCTGCCAACTAGGGCTTGGGAGCTTTTATTAGGGAGCATTTTATTTTTAACATATAACAATGCTTTTTTAGTATCCAATAATAGAGTAAACAATACTTTAAGCTTTCTTGGCCTTGTTTTAATTTGCTACTCAATTTTTTTCTTTAGCAAGCAGACACCCTCGCCAGGCTTAATGTCTTTGATCCCAACAGTTGGCGCAGCTCTGGTAATAATTTTTTCTTTAAATGGAACCATTTCTCATTTTTTTCTAACGCAAAAACCAATCATCATAACTGGACTTATTTCTTATAGTGCATATTTATGGCACCAGCCGCTTATGGCTTTTTCAAGATATTATTTTATTTCAGACCTAGATTCCCTCAAAATAGCACTAATAGTCTTGATTACTTTTCTTCTAGCATATTTAAGCTGGCGTTTTATTGAACAACCATTTAGAGATAGGAAAAGATTTTCTAGGAAGGTTGTTTTAATTTTCTCTGTTTTAGGATGTCTTATTTTTGGAGGAGCCGGCGCTTCAATACATTTCAGCGATGGATTTCATACAAGGTATAACAGCGATCAATTAAAACTATTGAGTTTTCATAAGTATGATCAAAGAGATGAGCTGTATAGAAATAGAGTCTGCTTTTTAAGAGGCGATCAAGACGAAGGCTCATTCGAGGATATATGTAAGACAGGTCCTATTTTAATTTGGGGCGATTCACATGCTGCATCTTTAAGTTATGGCATGAGTTCACTTAAGAAAATAACTCAATTTACTTCCTCTGGATGCCCCCCAATACTTAATGCAGAAATTCTCTCAAGACCTTACTGTCCGAGTATTAATCAGCACGTTTTTGAATATATCAATGAATACAAACCTAAAGCGGTATTTCTAAATGCCAATTGGTTGCAATATAAATCAATCGATCCTTTAGCTCAAACATTGGAAGCACTTTCAAAGCATAATCCAACAGTAGAGTTTTTTATCCTTGGAGGTTTACCGCAATGGCTTCCTTCATTACCAAGTACGATGATGAGAGCAAATGTGTTGCTTGATGGGCAAGAAATGTATATCGAGAATAAACTATTCAATAAGGTAAAAATGAAAGATGAATCTATCAGTAAGATAGTCCAACAATTAAATAAAAAAAATGTTCGGTTTATTTCATTGCTTCATTTACTATGTCAATCAAATTCATGTCTCACTCAAACAAAGTACCCACAAATAGAGCCTATTGCTTTTGATTATGGTCATCTTACAGGATCTGGATCTGTCAAAGCTTCCTCATTAATTTTTAATAATGTTAATCTTTAGCATTGTGATGTTTAACGGCTGTATAATGGACTTTAATTTTTATTTATCTATCAGAGTATCAATTGCTAAACAGATAGCAGCATCATGATTTATTACGGAAAGCAAAATATTAATCAAGACGATATAGATTCTGTAATAGAAGTCTTGAAATCAAATTTTTTAACTCAGGGGCCCAAAGTACCAGAGTTTGAAGAAGATTTAAAAAAGTACTGTCAAGTTAAATATTCCAAAGTTGTAAGTAACGCTACTGCAGCGCTTCATTTGGCATATTTAGCTGTTGGTTTGCAAAAGGGCGATATTGTCTGGACATCCCCTAATACATTCGTTTCGACAGCAAATGCTGCTTTATATTGCGGTGCATCGGTAGACTTTGTTGATATAGACCCTGATACATATAACATTTCAATTGATTGCTTGAAGGAAAAACTTGTGCAGGCTAAAAAAGATAACAAACTTCCGAAACTCATTGTACCTGTTCATTTTGCAGGTCAAAGTTGCAATATGGAAGCAATATGGGAATTATCGAAAGAATATAAATTTAAAGTCGTTGAAGATGCCAGTCACGCACTTGGAGGTGAATATAAAGGTAAGAAAATTGGCAATTGTAAATATAGCGATATGGCCGTTTTTAGCTTCCATCCAGTCAAGATGATTACTACTGGAGAAGGGGGTGCCGTTACAACGAATTCAAAATCTTTGGATGAAAAAGTATCTTTATTGAGAACTCATGGAATAACAAAGGACCCTTCTCAGTTTGTTTTCAAGCCCCATGGAGACTGGTATTATGAGCAGCAGTGTTTAGGTTACAATTACCGATTAACAGAAATTCAAGCAGCATTAGGCATTAGTCAGCTGAAGAGATTAGATAGTTTTGTATTCAAGCGAAAAGAGATTGCAGAATTCTATCTTGAAAATTTAGATCCAAAAATCACACCTATTCAACTCTCAGATACGAATTCATCCTGGCACTTATTTGTGGTTCAGGTAAGTAATAGACAAAAGATTTTTCAACAACTTAAGGATAGTGGCATCCAATCTCAGGTACATTATATACCTGTTAATTCACAACCATTTTATAACCATAAAACTCTTCCTAACTGTTCAACTTTTTACGAGCGCTGTCTTAGTCTTCCAATTTACTTTGATTTAACCAAGGAGCAGTGCAAGCAGGTAGTAAGCAGTATAAATCATGATTGAAGATCTTAAATATGTGCTTTTAAGACACTTTGACAATCTTAGCTTTGATTTATCTGTTTGGAATACTGTCTTAAGCGCATCTTCGTATGCTTCTGTTTACCATCAAGTCAGTAATGTCGATTATTACTCAGCGTATTTTCAAGGCGAAAATATATCTTTTGTATTAATTGAAGATCATAAACCTATAGCTATTTTCCCAATATTTGCCTATCAAGATAATAATGAGTGGAAAATATCCTCAAATAGCTTAGGTGTAATATCTCCATTATTCATTCGCGATATTCCAAAAAAATCTAGGAAACGACTAGAGAAACAATTGATAGAAATAATCCTGCTTATCTCAAAAAAATTAAAATTAAAAAAAATAGTACTCTTTGAACATTCTCATTTTCTCTCTAATTGGTTTCTTTTATGGTTGGAAAGAGCAGACAAAGACTTTATTACATATCAACTTGCAATAGACCTTCAACAAAGTGTTGAAAGCATAAAATTGGATTTTAGAAAGAGCTATAGACCTCTTGTAAATAAAGCTTTAAAAGATTGGGATGTAAAGGTTTGTGAGGAGAATATAGATGAAGTATTTGAAGAATTTAAAGACTTGCATTTTGAGGCGGCAGGCAAGCAAACAAGGGACCAGAAGAGCTGGGACATTCAAAGAAAACAAATAGAAAATAATGAAGCTTTCTTAGTAAGCGTGAGGGATGGCAGCTTGTTAATTGGTGCAGGTTTTTTTAATTTTTCTAGAGATATGGGGACATACTCAGTAGGAGCTTACAAAAGAGATTTATTTGATAAGCCTATAGGTCATGCTGTTCAAATGATCGCAATAAAAAAATTAAAAGATTTAGGATGCAAAACATATATCTTAGGACAAAAAACTGTAGCTCTTTCCTCTAGCCTTCCATCAAGAAAAGAGATTTCAATATCATATTTCAAAGAAGGCTTTGCTGGCTATGTCTATGCTCAACCTCATCTAGAGTTTATTTGCAATGAGTAAATTAGGATTGGGAACCGCACAGTTTGGATTGGATTACGGCATAAGTTCTGCGAGAGGTTCAGTAAATTTAAACGAGGTAAAAAAAATTCTTAATTATGCTCAATCAAAGAACTTGGGTTTTTTAGATACTTCGCCTAGTTATGGAGATGCCGAAAAAGTTCTTGGTATAAACAACATATTAAGTTTCGAGGTGATTACAAAGACAAGACATTTTGATGCTCCTAAAATTAACAAGCATGATTCAATTATTTTAAATAATGATCTAGATATCTCATTACATAATTTAAAGCAAAAAAGCGTTTATGGTTTATTAATCCATAACGCAGATGATCTTTTGAAATCTGGCGCAGAAAATTTATATCGAAAACTTGTTGAATTAAAAGTGAATGGAAAGATTAAAAAACTAGGCGTATCTATATATGATTATAACCAGTTAATTTCTATTACTAATTTTTTTGATATAGATTTAGTTCAATTACCACTGAATATTATTGATAGAAGGCTTACAGATAGCGGGCTACTCAAAAAACTCCTTGATAATGACATCGAAATTCATGCGAGATCCATTTTTTTACAAGGATTGCTGCTGATGCAAGAAAAAGACAGGCCTAAAAAATTTAATAAATGGAAAAATTTATGGAATTTATGGCATGAATGGTTGAATGATAATCAAATATCAGCATTGGAGGCAACAATAAGATACGCTACTTCTCTAGAAGATATTTCTAGAGTTATAGTTGGAGTGGACAGTGCCGAGCAATTAAAAGAAATTGTTACTGCCTCAAATGGAGATTTGCCTCAAATCCCACATGAATTAATTGTAGATGATCCTCAATTGTTAAACCCTACAAGTTGGAAAAATTTATGAAAGTTGTTGCATTAGTTCAGGCAAGACTTGGGTCAATTAGGTTTCCAGGCAAGGTATTAAGGCTAATTAAAGGCAAACCAATGATTGAGTTGCTTTTAAAAAGGTTAAGTACTTCGAAAGAGATAGATGAAATTATAGTGGCTAGCTCCGAAGAGATAGACAATGATAAATTACAATTATTTGTTGAGTCATTGGGTTACAAATGCACCCGAGGCAAGGAACTTGATGTATTAAAAAGATTTTATGAATCAGCAAAAGAAACAGAGGCTGATATTATTGTAAGAATCACTGGGGACTGTCCTCTTGTAGATTCATCTCTAGTAGATGATTGCATACGTAGCTATAAAAATGCAAATGTAGATTATTTCTCTAATACAAATCCACCAACCTACCCTGATGGATTGGATGTAGAAGTTTTTTCTTTTCAATCTCTAAAAACAGCAAATGAAGAAGCTTTTCTGGATTATGAAAGAGAGCATGTCACTCCATACATTATAAACTCTAAGAAATTCTTAAAATCTTCTCTGCAATTTGATAGTGATCTATCATCACTGAGGTGGACAGTAGATGAACAAGAGGATTTTGCTGTAATTTCCAAAGTTTTTGATCATTTTTATCCTGATTTATTATTTGGTTGGAAAGATGTGTTAAAGCTCTCAGAGGATCTGCCTGATATATTTACTGATAATAAAGATATAATTAACTACGAAGGTTTAAATATGGGCATCGGTCAAAAACTATACAAAAGAGCAAAGCGAACTATCCCTGGAGGAAATATGTATCTTTCTAAGAGGCCAGAAATGTTTCTACCAAACCAATGGCCGTCATATTTCAGTAAATCACAGGGATGCAAGGTATGGGATCTAGATGGAGCTGAATATATTGTTATGTCTATTATGGGTATTGGTACAAACATATTAGGTTATTGGCTTGCGCCTAAGCACTATAAGGAATTTATTGGCAAAACAACATCTCAAAAAATCTTATTAGGCACAGCTGTGAGCTGGGATCATATAGTTAAATGAAAAAGGTAGTATGGATCGATATTGGAACTCATTTTGCGCAGGAACATGGCTCTATTTTTTCATCAAATTTCATATTTTACTCTTTCATTATTAGACGCTTTATAAGTTCAAAATTATTTAGGCGGGGAAAATTTGTAACTTTAAAAATATTAAAAGATATTATTTCTTCAAGGAATAAGTTAAGAAAAAGCGCAAAAGATTTTTATTCAATATTTATTGAAGCAAATTCAGAGATAGCTCGCAAGATGAAGTTTTA
>Ga0233451_10000885_pt1 | contig 29678 bp, 30 predicted proteins | sample 011ome_29_FD_183052 | JGI IMG/M metagenome (GOLD analysis project Ga0233451, IMG submission 183052) | Coastal salt marsh microbial communities from the Groves Creek Marsh, Skidaway Island, Georgia - 011504CT (spades assembly) | ecosystem: Environmental > Aquatic > Marine > Intertidal zone >... | reverse complement strand
GCGGCGGGAGGGCGAATGGGATGTAAACGGGGGAGGGGCCCACGCCGCGGACCGGTCCGATGCCCCACTCGTTGAGCAGGTCGAAGGCCTGCGGAGTGAGGTTGGCGTGCGCGGCCATCATCGTCTCGCGCCAGATGGGGCCGGGGATCTGGCCGCCGGTGACGTAGGAGTAGTACGTGCCGTTGATGGTCACGTTGGTCATCGGATAGGCGAAGCCACCGCGGGGATCTCCGACCCACACCGCCGCCGCGACCTGCGGGGTGAAGCCCGCAAACCAGATCGCGGCGTTCTCGTTGGTGCTGCCCGTCTTGCCGGCAGCGGGACGGTCGGGGAGCGACATGAGTCCGCCCGTGCGTCCGTCGAAGGGTCCGTCGATCACGTTGGTGAGCACGCCGGTGACCGCATCGGCCACGTTGCGCGAGATGACCTCACGGCAGCGGGGATCGGGGACGTCGAGGTTGTTGCCGTAGCGATCGGTGATCTCGAGCACGACGCGGGGCTGGCAGTAGGTGCCGTGGTTGGCGAAGGCGGCGTACGCGCCGGCCATGGAGAGGGGGGAGACCTCCATGGTGCCCAGCGAGAACGTCGGCACACGCAGCAGCGGGTCGCCCGTGGCGAGGCGGACGCCCATCTCCTCGGCGATCTCCGCCTGACGGCACAGTCCGAATCGCTCCGCGAGGGTGACGAAGTAGGTGTTGGTGGAGAAGGCCGTCGCCTGGAACATGTTGAGGAATCCGGCCGATCCGGAGTTGCGCACCGTGACCGGCTGGAACTTCTCGCCCGTCGTGCAGTTGACGAAGTTCTCGAAGGTCTTGGGATTGGGCGAGTCGATTCCCTCGGTGGGCGAGAAGCCCTGCTCGAGTGCGGCCGCGAGGGTGAATACCTTGAAGGTCGATCCGGCCTGCATGCCGATGGTGCCGCCGAAGCCCTGGTCGACGTTGTAGTTGTACGTCGTCTTGCCCCGGCCCTTGAGTCCCCACTCGCGGTTCTGCGCCATGGCGATGACGTTGCCCGTGCCCGGCTCCACGAGGGTGATCGCGGCCGCGCGCTGACTTGAGTCCTTGATGGGGATGTACGACGTCACCGACTTCATGGCGGCGTCCTGCACGTCGGGATCGAGCGTGGTGCGGATCGTGAGGCCACCGCGGCGCAGCAGTGCCTCGCGCTCGACGAGCGTCTCACCGAATGCCGGATCGGCCTTGATCATGCGGATGACGAAGTCGCAGAAGTACGGGGCGTACGAGGAGGTGCAGCCGTTGGGCTGGATCGAGGGATCCAGGACTTCCTCGAGGGACACGCGTGCGGCCGCGCTGGCCTCGACGGGCGTGATGAAACCGGCCTCGGCCATCTCGCCGAGGACGAGGTTGCGGCGCTGCTCGGCCAGCTCTGGATTGCGCGTGGGGTCGAAGGCCGTCGGCTGCTGGACGATGCCCGCGAGCGTGGCGCTCTCTACGAGGTCGAGCTCGGCCGCCGGCTTGGAGAAGTAGCGCCGGGCCGCGGCCTCGACGCCGTAGGCACCCGCACCGAAGTAGACGATGTTGAGGTAGCGCTCGAGGATCTCCTCCTTGGAGTAGCGACGCTCGAGCGCGAGTGCGTAGCGGATCTCGCGCAGCTTGCGGGAGGGAGTGCGTGCGCGCGCGGCCTCGAGCTCCTCCTCGTTGGTGGCACTCGCGATGAGGAGGTTCTTGACGTACTGCTGCGTGATGGTCGAGCCGCCCTGCGTGCCCCCCGACTGGGTGCTGTTGGCGACGACGGCGCGCATGGTGCCGCGCAGGTCGATGCCGGGGTGGTCGAGGAAGCGCGCGTCTTCGACCGCGACGATCGCCTGACGCATCACGGGCGCCACGGCGGTGAGCGGGACTTCGACGCGGTTCTGGTAGTAGATGGTCGCCATCACGGAGCCGTCGGCGGCCAGGATCACAGAGCGCTCGGGCAGGTCGGGGGCATCGAGCTGCGAGGGCAGTGACTCGAAGCTGTCGATCGCCCCGCGCGTGAGGAGGCCGGTGGCGGCGGCTACCGGCAGCACCATGGCCGCGGCCACTGCGCCCGCGGTCAGCGCGACGAGGAGGAAGACGCCGAGGCGGCCCAGCGCGGCCAGGGGACGCGCTGTCGCACCGCGGGCCCCGGAGGGCTCGGTCGGTGGGAGTGGCTCGCTCACGGGACTCCTCGGGGAAGACGTGCCTCACCAGGGTAGGCGAGTGACGGCCGGGAGTCCTGTCTCGCGCGGGTCAGTATCTTGCGGGGATATAGCCTAAAACTACTAATAAGGTTAGGGTCATAGGGACCTGTCTCACCATCCAGGACCGGCGTAGCGTCCGGGCCCACCGGTGAAGCCACTGGGACCCGAGGGGAAGCCGTGCCGGACGGGGCGGCGGGAAGGTGAGGGATGACCTGGTCGACGGAGTGGACCGCACGGGCGGCCTGCCGCACATCCGACCCCGATGCCCTCTTCGTCCAAGGTGCCGCTCAAAACCGGGCCAAGGTCATCTGCCAGGGCTGCCAGGTGCGCACGGAGTGCCTCGCCGACGCACTGGACAACCGCGTGGAGTTCGGTGTCTGGGGCGGCATGACCGAGCGCGAGCGCCGTGCACTCCTGCGCCGTCGCCCTCAGGTCACCTCATGGCGCCAGTTGCTCCAGACCGCACGCGACGAGTACGAGCGTGCCGTCGGCCTCGACGAGTTCCGCGCGTCCTGATCGCGACGCTCGCACTTCCTGAGGAGTTTCCTTCCGCGGCAGTCGCGTCAAGGCGTCGGCTGCGGCGATGCGAGCAGTGATCCCACTTCCCGCAGGCCCTCGAGATCGTGCACGTCCTCGGCGAGGGCGTAGACCTCCGTCACGGGCACTCCCGGATGGGCGGCGGTGAAGCGGCGCGCGAGACGCGCCTGGCGCTCGGCATTGCGCAGCCGGTCCGCATGCAGGCGCAGGAGCGCCGCGGCCGCGGGATCCTCTCCCTGGAGGCGCTGGATCGCTGCGGTCGCCTCCTCCACGCTGAGTTCGGGGGCGCGCACCTCCTGCACACGGTTGAGCACGAGCCCGGCGAGCGGCATGCCGTCCTGCTTGAGACGGTCCACGAAGTAGGACGCCTCGCGCAGCGCGTCGCGCTCCGGCGCCGCGACGACGATGAACGACGTACCCGGATCCTTGAGCAGTGCGTACGTCGCCTCCGCGCGCTCGCGGAAGCCGCCGAACATCGTGTCGACAGCGCCGACGAAGGCGGCGAGATCGGATAGCAACTGGGCGCCGAGGATCTTGTTGAGCACGCCGGAGAAGATGCCGAAGCCCGCGCCGAGGATCTTGCCGATGCCGCGCCCCGCGCCGCGCGCCGGCGCGGTGAGGATCTTGATGAAGCGACCGTCGAGGAAGGTGCCGAGTCGGTCCGGTGCGTCGAGGAAGTCCAGGGCCGAGCGCGAGGGGGGAGTGTCGACGACGATGAGATCCCACGTGCCGTCGCGGTCGGCCTCGGAGCGGAGTTGGCCGAGCTTCTCCATGGCCATGTACTCCTGCGTGCCGGCAAAGGACGACGACAGCGCCTGGTAGAAGGGATTGTCGAGGATCGCCTGGGCACGCTCGGGATCCGAGTGCGACTCCACGACCTCGTCGAAGGTCCGCTTCATGTCGAGCATCATCGCGCTGAGCGAGCCATCCCCCTCCACGCCGATCACGGGCCGGGGCGTGTTGTCCAGCTCGCTCAAGCCCATGGCCTGGGCGAGTCGACGCGCCGGATCGATGGTGAGCACGCAGACGCGACGCCCCATCTCGGCGGCGCGCAGCCCCACGGCCGCTGCGGTCGTCGTCTTGCCGACGCCTCCGGAGCCGCAGCAGACGATGATGCGCGTCGCCGGATCGCGCAGGAGCGCATCGACATCGAGTGCGGGGACGGGGGGCATCAGGCCATCCCCTGCTCGTGGAGCATGTCGGCCAACTCGTAGAGGGCAGCGAGATCGATGCCGCCGGCGAGGAAGGGCAGCTCGTAGACGGGGCGTCCCAGGGCCTCGATCCGCGCCCGCTCGGTCTCCTCGAGTGCGACCCGGGCCGCGTGGTCCATGCCCTCGGCGCGCAGAGCCTCGACGATGCGCGGCGAGGCATCGATCCCGGCAGCGCGCAGTGAGGTCTCCAGTGCTGCTGAGTCGACCGAGGTGAGCGCGGACATGGAGGGCATCAGCGGGGGGCGCGTCATGTTGACCACGATGCCGCCGACAGGGAGTGCGGCGTCCTCGAGCTCGGCCACGCCGTCAGCGGTCTCCTGGACGGGCATCTCCTCGAGGAGCGTCGTGAGATGCACCGCGGTCTTGTCCGAGCGCAGGACCGCCATGACACCGTCGGCCTGACTGCGGATGGGCCCGACCTTGGCGACGCCGGCGATCTCGGTGTTGACGTTGAGGAAGCGCGTGATGCGCCCCGTGGGCGGCGCATCGAGGACGATGGCGTCGTACGCGCGACCATGCTGCTTGTCGCGGCGGCGCACGAGTTCGACGGCCTTGCCGGTGAGCAGCACGTCGCGCAGTCCCGGGGCGATCGTGGTGACGAACTCCATGGCTCCCATGCGGCGGAGCACGCCGCCCGCGCGACGCAGGTTGTAGAAGAGGTCGAGGTATTCGAGGAGGGCCTCCTCGGTATCGACGGCGAGTCCCCAGACCTCGCCGCCCCCGGGGGCCGACGCGAGCTTGCGCTCCTCATAGGGCAGCGGGGGCGTGTCGAAGAGCTGCGCCAGGCCCTGTCGGCCTTCGACCTCCATGAGCATCACGTGACGGCCGTCGCGTGCAAGCGCCAGGGCCAGTGCGGCGGCGACCGTGGTCTTGCCTGTGCCGCCCTTGCCGGACACCACGTGCAGCATCACGTCGGGCCAGTCGGTCGAGGGCACCGCCCGAGCCTAGTCCGCCCGGGTGCCTCGCCCCGGTTGTCCTCGGAGTACGCCGTACTAGGGTCGGGCCATGACCCGGTGGGAATACGCGACGGTGCCCCTGCTCATCCACGCCACGAAGCAGATCCTCGACACGTGGGGGGAGGATGGCTGGGAGCTCGTGCAGGTCGTCCCGGGCCCCAATGCCGAGAACGTCGTCGCCTACCTCAAGCGTCCCAAGGAGCTGTGATGTCCCACACCGCGCGCCTCGCCGAGCTCGGCATCGTCATCCCCGAGGTCGTGCCCCCGGTGGCCGCCTACGTGCCCGCGGTCGTCACCGGTCGCTACGTCTACACCTCGGGTCAGTTGCCCATGCGCGATGGCGCGATGATCGCCGAGGGACTGGTCGGCTCCGATGTCGATCCCGAGGTCGCCAAGGACTGCGCGCGCCAGTCGGCCATCAACGCCCTCGCCGCAGCCCAGTCCGTCATCGGCTCGCTCGACCGCGTCACCCGCGTCGTCAAGGTGGTGGGCTTCGTCGCGAGCGCGCCCGGCTTCACGGGCCAGCCCGCGGTGATCAACGGCGCCAGCGAGCTCCTCCTCGAGGTCTTCGGCGAGGCCGGTCGTCACGCGCGCTCCGCCGTCGGTGTCGCCGGACTGCCCATCAACGCCCCCGTCGAGGTGGAGATGGTGCTGGAGGTCGCCGACTGAGCGTCCCGCGTATGCCCCCGCAGGTGAGCGAGCGCGCCCGTGCGCTGCTCGCCGGGGAGTGGCAGCCGCCGCCCGTGCGGGACGCGTCCACCGTGGTGCTGCTGCGCGATGCCGCGGGCCTCGAGACCTATCTCATGCGCAGGGCCACGACCATGGCCTTTGCCGCGGGCATGTACGTCTTCCCCGGTGGTCGCATCGATAACAGCGACAGCGAGATCGACCTCGCCTGGGTCGGCGATCCCCTCGACCACCGGCGGATGACCGCTTCCGAGTCCCAGGCACGCGGTCTCATCGTGGGCGCGGTGCGCGAGGTCTTCGAGGAGACCGGTGTCCTGCTCGCGGTCGACGATGCGGGTCGTCCCCCTGTCGAGGACGATGCCTGGGAGGACGACCGCGCCGCCGTCGCCGAGTCCAGCCCGGCCCTCGCCCAGGTGCTCGCGCGGCGCGGACTGCGCGTCGATCCAGGGCTGCTCCCGCTGTGGACGCACTGGGTCACCCCGGAGGTCGAGTCCAAGAGGTACGACGTGCGCTTCTTCGTGGCCGCCGTGCCCCCGGGTCAGCACGCGCGCGATGTGAGCGGTGAGGCCGATCAGGTCGTCTGGACACCGCCGAGTGCCGCGCTGAGCGACTACGCGCGCGGCCAACTGCCCATGCTCCCGCCCACGGTCGCCACGCTGGCCGACCTCGTCCCGCTGCCGGATGTCGCCGCCGTGCTGGCGAGTGCTGCGGACCGCGATGTCCGCCCGCTCATGCCGCGTCCGCGCCTGGAGGACGATGGCGCGATCGCCTGGGATGTCATCGACGTGCGCGATGGCTCGGTCGTCGTACGCCTGCCGGCGGAGCCGGCCGGGTCCGAGGTCGCCGGCGCATGAGCGGCCTGCCCGTCATCGGCTCGGATCAGCCATGGGCCGGGGGAGCCTTCAGTGGGAGCGTCACCTGCGTCCTCGCGCCGAACCCGAGCCCGATGACCCTCGACGGCACCAACACGTGGCTCATCGGCGAGCCCGGGGGCCCGATCGTCGTCATCGACCCCGGACCTGATGACGAGGCGCACCTGCGCGCGATCGTCGATGCGGCCGGGGGACGCGTCGTCGAGATCCTGCTCACGCACGGCCACCCTGATCATGCGGAAGGTGCCCGGCGCCTGCACGAGATGACGGCCGCACCCGTGCGCGCACTCGACCCCGAGCATGTCCACGGGGGCGAGGGCCTTGGCGCCGGAGACATCGTCGCGGTGGGCGACGTCGAGATCCACGTGATCGGCACACCGGGACACACCTCCGACTGCCTGAGCTTCCATCTGCCGCGCGAGGGGGCGCTCCTCACCGGGGACACGGTGCTCGGACGCGGCACCACCGTGGTGGCGTGGCCGGACGGTCACCTCGGCGACTACCTCGACTCGCTCGCGGCCCTGCGCCTGCGTGCCGAGGTGAGCGAGGCGAGTGCGATCCTGCCGGGCCATGGGCCGGTGCTGCGCGACCCCGTCGGCGTCCTCGACGCCTATCTTGACCACCGTCACGCGCGCCTGGACCAGGTGCGCGCTGCCGTCGCGGCGGGTGCGCGGACGCCCGAGGAGGTCGTGGATGCGGTGTACGACGACATCCCCGATGCTGTGCGCTGGGCGGCGCTGCTGAGCACCCGGGCCCAACTCGCCTACCTCGACGGCCGCGGCTGAGTCAGCTATCGACACGGGAAAGGCGGGAAAACGAGACCTAGCAGCCTCGGCAAGTCTCGATTGCGTGCATTGCCGACGTGCCTGCGCCCCGTCAGCGGGCGCGTCGGGCGAGGCGCTCCATATCCATGAGCAGCACCTGACGCTGGTCGACCTCGATCCACCCGCGCTGCGTGAAGTCCGCCAGCGCCTTGTTGACCGTCTCGCGCGAGGCGCCGACCAGTTGGGCGAGCTCCTCCTGCGTGAGGTCGTGGTGCACGAGCACGCCATCGGGACCCGGCTGACCGAACTTGTCGGCCAGCTCGAGCAGCTGCTTGGCGACGCGGCCGGGGACATCGGAGAAGACCAGGTCCGCAAGTGCCTCGTTGGTACGCCGTAGCCGCTGGGCGAGCGCCTGGAGCAGGGCCTCGGCCACCTCGGGCCGGCCGGTGAGCCAGGGGCGCAGATCCGCGTGCCCGAGACCGATCACGACCGTGTCGGTGACCGCCGTGGCGGTCGCGGTGCGCGGGCCCGGATCGAAGAGCGACAACTCGCCGAAGACCTCGCCGGGTCCGAGGACGGCGAGCAGGGACTCGCGACCGTCGGGGGACGTCTGGCCCAACTTGACCTTGCCGTCGAGGATCACGTACATGCGGTCGCCGGGCTCGCCCTCGGAGAAGATCACGCCGCTGCGGGGCACGCGCTTCTCGGTCATCGAGGCGCGCAGGGCAGCGGCAGCCTCGGCGTCGAGCGCCGAGAAGAGCGGTGCCTGCATCAGTGCGTCGTCCACGGGACCTCCTCGTCACAGTCTGGCGTATGGACGCGCGCGGTGCCCGTGCAGGTGTGCGGCGCGGCTGATGAGTTCTCCTATCCGACGTCGTCCGACGTACCCTGGCCGGATGCCCGCCGACGTCCGCAAGGCCCGCCGCATGGGCCGCGTCCTCGCGCAGGCCTACCCGGATGCGGACACCGAGCTCGTCTACTCGACCCCGCTGGAGCTCCTCGTGGCCACGGTCCTGTCGGCCCAGAGCACCGATGAGCGGGTCAACGCCGCGACTCCGGCTCTCTTCGCGCGCTATCCGGACGCCGCTGCGTACGCCGCGGCAGACCGCGAGGAGCTCGAGTCGCTCATCCAGACGATCGGGCTCTACCGCTCCAAGGCCGCGCACATCCAGGGCCTCGCCCAGGCCCTGTGCGACCACCACGGTGGCGAGGTGCCGGCCACACTCGACGAGCTCGTGGCACTGCCCGGCGTGGGCCGCAAGACCGCCAACGTCGTCCTCGGCAATGCCTTCGGCATTCCCGGCATCACCGTCGACACCCACGTCGGCAGGCTCGCCCGCCGCTTCGGATGGTCCGAGGAGAGCGTGCCCGACAAGGTCGAGGCCGATCTCATGGCGCTCTTCCCGCGCGCGGAATGGACGGACCTCTCGCACCGCATGATCCTGCATGGCCGACGCGTATGCCATGCGCGCACGCCGGATTGCGACGCATGCCCGCTCGCATCCCTGTGCCCGTCGTCGTCCGTCGCATCACCCCGCCGCAGGGCCACCGCATGATCGAGCGCGAGCCTCACCTCGAGCGCGACCCCGAGATCGGCCTGGAGATCCCCGGCGTCGATCTGCCCGAGTGGCTGCGTCCCGTCGCCCGCGCCGCGGCGGGCGTCAAGGGCTCCGATCTCACGCGCTTCCTGCCTCCGCCGACGGGCGGCAGGCCCTCGGCCGTGCTCATGCTCCTCGGAGAGGGCGAGCATGGCCCCGACCTGCTGCTCATCGAGCGCGCCCACGCCATGCGCTCGCACGCGGGGCAGCCGGCCTTCCCCGGAGGAGCGCTGGATCCCGGGGACCGCGGACCCGTCCACGCCGCGCTCCGCGAGGCGCAGGAGGAGACGGCGCTCGACCCTGCGGGAGTCGAGCCCTTCGCGCTCCTGCCCGACCTGTGGGTCCCGGTGAGCGACTTCATCGTGACGCCGGTGCTCGCGTGGTGGCGCGCACCCTCTCCCGTCCGGGTCGCCGACCCCTCCGAGGTCGCCAGCGTCCACCGCGTGCCGATCGCGCAGCTCACGGACCCCGCACGACGCATGCGCGTGCGCCATCCTTCGGGATACGTCGGCATGGGCTTCGACGTCGCGGGACTCCTCGTGTGGGGCTTCACCGCGGGCCTCATCAGCGGACTGCTCGATCTCGCGGGTTGGAGCCGGCCCTGGGATCCCGAGCGCATCGTCGACCTCGCCGCGGACGAGGACCTCACGTGAACCTCGTCGATGCGATCGTCCTCGCGGCGATCGTCGTCTTCGCGTGGACGGGATGGCGTCAGGGCTTCGTCGCCGGGCTGCTGTCCTTCGCCGGCTTCCTCCTCGGCGCTCTCACCGCGGCACTGCTGCTCCCTCGGGTGTTCGAGGGTTTTACGCTGCCCGGCGTCCTCGGTCCGCTGCTCCTGGCGACGGCAATCCTGCTTGCCGCACTCGTGGGTCAGACGCTGGCCTCCTTCCTAGGGCGGCGGCTGCGCTCGGCGATGACCTGGCGGGGTGTCCAGGTCGTCGACAGTGCCGCGGGGGCCGCACTCAATGTTGTCGCGCTCGCCGTGGTGCTGTGGATCCTCGCGACGGCCGTGGGTCTCGTCCCGACCCTGTCGGTCGCTCGCGAGATCCGCTCCTCCCTTGTCCTGCGCACCCTCGACTCGGCCGTGCCGGACCAGGCGCGCGATCTCTTCGCCGGGCTGCGCAATGCCGTGGATGCCTCGGGGCTGCCACGCGCGTTCTCCGGCTTCGCTCAGTACGCCGGTCCGCAGGTGCCCGCGCCCAATGAGCGACTGCTGCGCGACCCGGCGGTGCGCGCGGCATGGCCGTCGCTGGTCAAGGTCACCGCGGTCGCGTGCGACGCGGTCGTCACCGGATCGGGATTCGCCTATGCGCGCGATCGCATCCTCACCAATGCCCATGTCATCGCCGGCGCCGACGAGCCCAGCGTGCGCATCCCCGGTGATCCGGCGATTTACCCCGCCACCGTCGTGGCGATCGATACGCGTATCGACCTCGCGGTCCTGCGCGTCCAGGGACTGCCCGCGCCGGCCCTAGCCTTCGCGGCGCGCCCCGCGCAGACCGGTGACGGCGCCGTCGTGGCCGGCTTCCCCGGCGGAGGCGACCTCGAGGCCGGTGCCGCGCGCATCCGCGACCGCATCGACGCGCGTGGCGAGGACATCTACGGACGCTCGGGCGTCCTCCGCGATGTCTACTCCTTCCGCGGCAACGTCGTGCCCGGCAACTCCGGTGGACCGCTCCTCGCGCCGAACGGGCGGGTGTACGGCGTCGTCTTCGCCGCGGGGCTCGGCGAGGAGGAGACCGGCTACGCGATCACCGCGGAGCAAGCCGCGCCGCTCGCCCAGGCGGGCTCCCTCGCGGTGGAGCCCGTCGACACGGGTCGTTGCCGCTAGTCCCCGACCAGCATGGCGATGAGCGCCTGCGTCGACGCGTCGTACGGCCCGGCGTACTCCTCGATGCTCATGCGCCCCCGCGCGATGAGCCGCTCGGCCCCGATCGGGTTGCCGCGTGCCGAGTGCGTCGCCCCCGCCGCGGCCTGCGCGAGGCCGCGCCAGAGCGGTCGCTCCTGGTCGGGGCAGCATCGCCAGCGCATCTCGAGCACCTCGTGTGCGTGGAAGGGCAGTCCCTGCGCGAGGTAGTCGCTGGCCTCCGTCACCGCCTCCTGTGCGGAGATGCGCGGGCGCTGCTCGACACCGGGGAAGCCGGTCGCATCCCAGTCCAGGGGACGGCCCAGGCGGTCGCGGGGGCGCTCAGTCACGGGGCAGGCCGGCGAGCCACTTCAGCACGAGTGGGTCGAAGACATCGGGTGCCTCCTCGTGGGGGAAGTGGCCGACGGAGTCGATGACGTGGAAGTCGTACGGCGCGGTCACCCATTCGCCGGAGCCCTCGGCACTGCGGAGGAGGACGGAAGGATCCTGCCCGCCGTGGATGTGGAGCACCGGCACCTCGATGGGTGTCTCCATCCGATGCGAGTAGCGGACGCCGTCGGTGCGCACCAGGGAGCGCAGTGCCCAGCGGTGATACTCCACCGCGCAGTGCGCGGTCGGCCAGAGCGAGAATGCGGAGCGATACGCGAGCGACGTCTGCGCATCCGGCCAGCCGGGTGTCGCGGACCACGAGTCGAGGATGTCTCCGACGCGCGCGCAGTCGTCGGCCATGAGCGAGCGTTCCGGGAGGAAGGGCCACTGGAATCCCACGGCATACAGGGCCTGCCGGCGCTGGATGGCATCGCGGACGATCGCGGCGCGGAAGCGCCTCGGGTGCGGCATCGAGACGGGCACGATGGCGTCGACGACCTCGGGGTCGAGGACGGCCATGCTCCACGCGATCAGGCCGCCCCAACCGTGGCCGATGACCGTGGCGGAGGGTTCGCCGAGGCTGCGAATGACCCCGGCGACGTCACGGGAGAGGGTCGTGGGGTCGTAGCCGTGCGGCGTGTGGTCGGAGCCGCCGTAGCCGCGCAGGTCCATCGCAACCACGCGGTAGCCCGCGTCGGCGAAGGTGCGGAGTTGCCGGCGCCAGGACCACCACAGGGTGGGGAAACCGTGAAGGAGTACGACGAGGGGGCCTTCACCCGCCTCGACGATGTGGAAGCGCGCTCCATTGGCGGAGACGTCACGGTGAGTCCAGGGTCCGGGCTCGCGGATGACGTCGTCGGGATCGAGGAGCACGCGGGTGTCAGCGCTCGGGGAGGGCGCGCGACTCCGATGCAGGCAGACCGGTTGTCTGCTCAACGGCCGACTGCAGGGTCGCCTTCGTCTGCTCGATCTGCGCGATCGTGCGATCGGGGCCCTTGATCTTGGCCGACTCCTTCTTGCCGAGCAGTCCCAGGATCGCCGCGACGATGAAGAGCAGCAGGGTCACGATGCCGAAGCCGGCCCACACCGGCAGGCCGAGGGCGACGAGCACGTAGGCCAGGGTGACGAGGAGGAAGATCCCACCCATCGTCGCCATGGACAGCGCGCCCACCATGAAGATGCCGGTCTTGCCCGCGGCGCGCCCGGTCTGCTGCAGCTCCAGCTTGGCGAGGGCGACCTGTGCCTTGACCAGGCGCTGGAGGTCGGCGACGGCAGCGGCGACCAGGGCCTTGATCGAGGCCTCTCCCGGGGGAGTCGTATCGGGCATGGTCGTCTCCTTCGCTGTCCGTCGCAGGAAGGCTAGTGGGTCGCCCGGGGCGGCGTGCCGCCTTCCCCGTCAGCACTGCGCTGATAGACGTCAGGAACGCCGTCTCCGTCCACGTCGGCCTCCTCGACCGCCGCCTCACGGCGGTAGTGCCGGTTGCGAGCCAGGAGCAGGACCGAGGCGACGAGAGCGGAGAGGACCGACGCGGTGAAGACGGCGACCTTGGCGCTGTCGAGGAGTGCGATGTTGTCCGAGTAGGCGAGTTCGGTGATGAGCAGGGCGACGGTGAAGCCGATGCCCGCGAGCATGCCGACGGCGATGACGTCCTGCCATCCGATCGCGGGGTTGAGGCGAGCGCGCGTGAAGCGGGCCATGAGCCATGCGGTCGCCACGACGCCGATGGGCTTGCCGAGGATGAGGCCGGCCATGATGCCGATCGCCACCGGATTGCTCAGTGGCTCGAGCAGTCCCGTGCTGCGCAGGTCGACGCCGGCGGCAAAGAAGGCGAAGAGCGGCACGCACAGGCCCGCGCTGAGCGGCAGGAGCATCCGCTGGAGTCGATCGACCGGCGACTCGGTCTCCCCGGGGTCGACGCTGGAGCGCGTGAGCAGGGCCATTGCGACGCCGGCGACCGTCGCATGCACGCCGCTCTCATGGGTGGCCCACCAGATGACGAGTGCGAGGGGCACGTAGATCCATGGGCTGCGCACCCTGCGGCGCTGCAGCAGCCAGTAGACGGCGAGCAGGACGACGGCGAGGAGGAAGTACGCCAGCGAGAATCCCTTGGAGTAGAAGATCGCGATGATCGTGATCGCGCCGAGGTCGTCGACCACCGCGAGGGTGAGCAGGAAGGCGCGCAGGGCCACGGGCAGCATGCGGCCGACGACCGCGAGTACGGCGAGGGCGAAGGCGATGTCGGTCGCCATGGGCACAGCCCAGCCGCGCAGGCCGCCGGACTCGCCGGAGGTCGCCACGATCGCGACGAAGATGATGGCCGGGACCGCCATGCCCCCGAGGGCTGCGGCGATGGGCACCGCCGCCTGCGCGGGCTTGGACAGCGTGCCGTGGGTGAGCTCGTGCTTGAGCTCGAGCCCGGCGACGAAGAAGAACACGGCGAGCAGGCCGTCCGCCGCCCAGGTCGCCAGGCTCAGGTTGAGCCCGAGCGCCTCGGGTCCGACGGTGATGGCGCCCAGCGCGAAGTAGGAGTCACCCCAGGGCGAGTTGGCCCACGCGATCGCGATGACCGCCGCGATGAGCAGCAGGACACCGCCGATGGTCTCGCCGCGCAGGGCGCGCAGCAGCCAGATGCGCTCGCCGAGCGACGGTCGATCGAAGATCTGATGCGACATGCCCTCGGGCAGCGAACTCGCGGGGGGGCTGGTCATGAGTGTCCTCCGGGGTCGGTCGATGAGACGCCGACCAGACTTCCCGGCACACCGTGGATCAGCCTATCGTCTGGGCTCAGTCCTCGCTCGTGCCCGACTGCAGGCCCGTCTCGATGAGGTGCATGACGTGAGGATCGGCGAGTGTTGTCACGTCGCCCAGTGACCTGTTCTCCGCGACGTCGCGGAGGAGGCGGCGCATGATCTTGCCCGAGCGCGTCTTGGGCAGCTCCGACACGATCATGATCTGGCGCGGCTTGGCGATGGGCCCGATCTCGTGCGCGACGTGATTGCGCAACGTGGTGATGTATTCGCTGCCGTCAGCGCCCTCCTCCACACCGCCGCGCAGGATGACGAAGGCGACGATCCCCTGGCCCGTGACGTCATCCGCGGCGCCCACGACGGCGGCCTCCGCGACCGTGGGATGCGAGACGAGGGCGGACTCGACCTCGGTGGTCGAGATGCGATGCCCTGAGACGTTCATGACGTCGTCCACGCGACCGAGGAGCCAGAGCGCGCCGTCGAAGTCGATCTTGGCCCCGTCGCCGGCGAAGTAGTACTGCGGCCAGCGCGACCAGTAGGTCTCGACGTAGCGCTCGTTGTCGCCCCAGATGCCGCGCAGCATCGACGGCCACGGTTCGGTGAGCACGAGGTATCCCCCATGACCCAACTCGACCGGGCGCCCTTCGTCGTCGACCACGGCAGCGCCGATACCCGGGAGGGGACGCATCGCGGAGCCTGGCTTGGTGGCGGTGACCCCGGGGAGCGGGCTGATCATGATGGCGCCGGTCTCGGTCTGCCACCAGGTGTCGACGATGGGGCACTCGTCGTCGCCGATGACGTCGCGGTACCACATCCAGGCCTCGGGATTGATGGGCTCGCCGACGGTGCCGAGCAGGCGCAGCGACGACAGGTCATGCTGCTGCGGATACTCGGTGCCCCACTTCATGAAGGTGCGGATCGCGGTGGGGGCCGTGTAGAAGAGCGTGACGCCGTGCTTCTCGACGATCTCCCAGAAGCGACCCTTGTGCGGGGTGTCCGGCGTGCCCTCGTAGATCACCTGCGTCGCGCGATTGGCGAGGGGTCCGTAGACGATGTAGCTGTGCCCCGTCACCCAGCCGATGTCGGCGGTGCACCAGTAGACGTCCGTCTCCGGCTTGAGATCGAAGACATTCCAGTGCGTGAAGGACGTCTGGGTGAGGTAGCCGCCGCTCGTGTGGAGGATCCCCTTGGGCTTCCCCGTCGTCCCGGACGTGTAGAGGATGAAGAGCGGATGCTCGCTGTCGAAGGCCTGGGGATCGTGCACGTCGGGCTGGCGGTCGACGATGTCGTGCCACCAGACATCGCGACCCTCCTGCATGGTGACCTCGCCGCCCGTGCGGCGTACCACGAGGACGTGCCGGACGCTCGGCGTCTGCTCGATGGCCTCGTCGACGGCGGGCTTGAGGGGCATGGGTGCCCCGCGGCGATTTTGCCCGTCTGAGGTGATGACGACGCTCGCCTCGGCGTCGTCGATGCGTGAGCGCAGTGCCTCAGCGGAGAAGCCGGCGAAGACAACCGAATGCGGTGCTCCGATGCGCGCGCAGGCCAGCATGGCGACGACGGCCTCGGGGATCATCGGCATGTAGATGGCGACACGGTCGCCCGCCGTGACACCCAGCTCGGTGAGGGCGTGCGCCGCCTTGCTCACTTCGCGCTGGAGTTCGGCGTAGGTGATCGATCGCGTGTCCCCTGGCTCGCCCTCGAAGTGCAGCGCCACCTGGTCACCGTGGCCGGACTCCACGTGCCGGTCGACGCAGTTGTAGGCGACGTTGAGCTTGCCGTCGACGAACCACCGGGCGAAGGGCGCGTTGCTCCAGTCGAGGACCTCCGTCCAGGGCTGCGCCCAGTCCAGGCGCCGGGCCTGCTCCGCCCAGAAGCCGAGCCGGTCCGCCGCGGCATCGTCGTACATCGACGGCTGCGCGTTGGCCTGGGCGGCGAACTCCGGGCTGGGCGGGAAGGTGCGGTCCTCCTGCAGCAGGTTGGCCAGGGCGTCGTCGGACACGTCTCCTCCTCGGGGCGCGCGGCTGCAGCGGCCGCGTGTGACATGGGCCACGGTAGTCGCCCGACGTGAGCGGCGAGCAGGCTTCCCGCGCGTCACAGGGAGCCATGGGCACCTCCCATGCGTCAGGATGGGGACGTCGGTGTCCCCGACCGATAGCCCCTGGAGGTCCGCGTGCGTCCCCGCGTGCTCGTCCCGCTCCTGCTCGCCCTGGCTGCGGCCCTCGGCCTCATCGTCGGCGCGGTGCTGCCGGGCTCTCCGGCGACCCCGACCGCGGACTCCTCGACTCCCGCGCCTACCGATCCGACCGACGGTCCGGCGCCGGAGTCCTCCAGTGCGGAGCCGCTGCCCACCGACTCCTCGTCCCCGGCTATCGGCGAGGTCACGGGCGAGGGCGGCGGAGTGTCGGCCGTCAATCTCCCGCAGCCGGACTTCCCGGTGGAGAAGCTCGCCCCGGGCGAGAAGCCTCCGCAGTTCGTGACCATCTCCTTCGACGGCTCCTGCAGCCTCGACATCATGCGTCACTACATGGACACGGCGGAGCAGGTCGACGCCTTCTTCACCTTCTTCGTCTCCGGCCTCTGCCTGCTGCCGGAGGACCAGAAGTTCCTCTACGACACCCCCGGCCGCGACGCGGGCTCGAGCGCCATCGGCTTCGCCGATGATGCGCAGGAGGTCGTGGGCCGCGTGGCCAACTACAAGGAGGCCTACGAGCGCGGCCATGAGATCGGCACGCACTTCCTGGGCCACTGGTGCGAGCCCAATGACGGCGCGGTCAACTCCTGGGGTCCGACGGAGTGGCAGAGCGAGTTCACCCAGGATGCCGGATTCATGAACAACTGGGCCGCCAACAACGGCATCACCAACCCGGACCCGCTGCCCTTCAACTACAGCGTGGTCCAGGGAGCTCGGACGCCGTGCCTCGAGGGCCAGCGCGACGTGATGTACCCGATCTTCGCCGAGAACGGCTTCACCTACGACGCGTCCAACCCCGGCTCCCTGCAGTGGCCGGTGAAGAACGAGTACGGCCTGTGGGAGTTCCCGCTGCAGACGATGAAGGTCGTTGGCTACGACCGCTCCAACCTGTCGATGGACTACAACTTCCTCTGCGCGCAGAACGACTGCCAGCAGCAGGCCGACCAGGCCTCATGCGACCGGATCGAGCAGTCGACGTACGACTCGCTCATGGCTGCGACCGATGCCCTCTACAACGGCAATCGCGCGCCGTTCTTCTTCGGCAACCACTTCAACACGTGGGTGTGCGGCGCCTATCAGAACGCCATCACGCGCTACGTGCTCGATGCCGCCGTGAAGTACCCGGACCTGAAGTTCGTCTCCAACGCCCAGCTCGTGAAGTGGCTCGAGGCTCAGGACCCCGCGGTCCTGCAGCAGCTCGTGGCCCAGGGGGTGCAGTCCTACTGAGCGATCCCCTCGCCACACTCGCCGGACTGCCGGGCGTCGGCGAGGCCTGCGATGCGGCCCGTGCCGAGGTGGATCGCCTCCTGTGGGATCGCGGCGTACGCGCCCGTGCCGGGGAGATCGCGGCGGCGTCGGCGCTCACCGGTGCCCGTGACTCCGCGGCCCTCGAGGGAGCCGATGTCACGGTCGACGTCGTACGCGCGGGTCTCGACGACTCTCCGCTCGGTCGCGCCGTCGCGGCGTCCGTGGCCGTGACCTCCGCCGTGCCCGGGCAGGTCGACGCCTGGTCGCGGGCTCCCTTGCAGGTGCTCGCCCATCTGCACGCGATCGCGGCCCGCGGCTTCGAGGACGACGAGGCGCTCGGCAGGCCCCGGCAGCAGGACGAGGTCGTGGATCCCCTGCATGTCGGCTCGCCCCCGTCCTGGCGGGAGGTACCGGATCGACTCGTCGGCCTGGCCGATGTCCTCACGCGCCCGACCTCTTCTCCCGCGATCCTCGTGGCGGCGATCGCCCACGGTGAACTCATGGCCGTGCAGCCCTTCCGCTGGGGATCAGGCCTCATCGCGCGGGCCGCGGTCCGACTCGTCATCGCGTCGCGCGGCGTCGACCCCGATCTCCTGGGCTGTCCCGAAGCCGGGATGCTCTCGCTCGGGCGCAGCTCCTATGTCGCCGCACTGCGCGGCTACCGCTCGGGTGAGCCGGAAGGGGTGGCCGAGTGGATCCGCTGGAATGCCTCGGCCATCGGATTTGGCGCCTCCGCCGACGCTCCCCACCGGTGAGGTCACCCCGACGGGCGCGGTGCGACCTCGGCGAGGTCGACGCCGTCATTGCGCTCCCGTGCGGGGGCACCGAGTGCGCGTACGCCGGGCACGCGCAGGTCGAGGACCCAGGGATACGCGCGTCCTCCGGTGACCGCAAAGGCCCTCAGGCGCACCGTGGGCGCGTCGAGTGACATTGCCTCGGCGGGTGAGACCAGCCAGCGCAGGCGAGCCACCGCCGTGCCGTCCTCGACCGTCGCCTCCACCGCACCCGCGCCGCGGAAGCCAGTCGAGTCGCGCGGCTGGAGCACCACGCGATCGCCCGCGGCGGTGACGCGCAATCTCATGATGAGGGAGCGATCGCGGAAGAACACGTCGATGCGCGCACCCGTGGTGGAGATGATCGGAGCACTCCCCCCGGATGAGCACAGGGACGCCAGCGCGGTCGCGAGTGCCTCCGCGGCCGCGGAAGTCATGGGCACCGCCCCACCGGAGGCGTCGACGAGTGGGGAGACCACGTCGATGTCGGCGGCGGTGCGGCAGTCCGCGGGCGTCATGATCATGTCCACCTCGATCCGCTCGCCGGCAGGGATCTCGGTCTCCGCCATTGCATCGGTGACGTAGCTCCCGGTCTCACCCACGGGCCGCACCAGGGTCGCGCGCTGCGGATCACCCGCGACCTCGGTGCGCAGTCGCAGGGCCGGGGCCACGACCCCCGCGGGCCACCCTTCGGGCAGGTCATCACCAGAGATGGCAAAGGGTCCGATCGGATCGATGCGGAGGATCTCGAGGCGGTCAGGTCGAGCGGACTGCGCCGTCCACCACCGTGCCGCTCCGATGGCCACGGCACCGGCGAGGACGACGACAGCGGCGACGGCGACAACGCGCGCGATCCGGTGAGACCCGCCGCGCGGTCCGGAGTCGGTTGCCCCCGCCTCGAGCACGTCCACGGTCGCGCTACCGGATCGATGTGGTGAGCGGTGTCATCTCGGGCAGGTCGTCGGTGATCGGAGTGCCGAGGATCCAGGGGTACGCCGTGCCGTCCCGGATGACGAACACCTGTGTATATGCGGTGGACACATCCTCGTTGTGCTCGGCACGGGGCGAGACGAGCCAGAGGAGCGGGATACCGTCGCCATCACGGCGATCTGCGGCGCCCAGGCCGCGCAGGCCCGGGCCGTCGAGCGGAGTGAGCACGAAGCGGTCGGCGGTCGCGTCGACATCGACGACCAGACCCACGGTCTCGAGCGGTGGCTCGCCACCGCGACGGGCGGCGGTCACCGTGAGCGTCGGCTCGGGGCCGGCCTCCTCGCAGGAGCGCGTGAGCGCCTCGCGCAGGGCCGCCTGCGCCGCATCGGTCATGGGCACCGTGGTGCCCGCCGTCGTCGTGAGGATCTCGATCCCGAAGGGTCGACGCCAGCGATAGCCCGCCTCATCGAGGTCGGTGCCCTCGCGGGCCAGTCCGCAGTCGACGGGTGCGAGGGTCACCTCGATGTCCGCGAAGGCTCCGGGAGCGAGGACGGTCGCCGGCTGCTCCTCCACGTAGACGAGCGCATCCGTGGTCGCGGGCGCGATCTCCACGGAGTCCACGGGATCCCCGCCGACGGTGAGGCGCAGTGTCATCCCGGGCAGCGTCGCACCCGCGGGCGTCGCAAGACCGCCGACGGGCGGCTCGGAGACGACGGTCACCGGGGACTCTGCGAGCACAGTGGCCCCGACGATCTCGAGACGCTCGGACGTGGGCGGTCGCCCCGCCCACCAGGTGATGCCCGCGGCGATCGCCGCGACGGCTAGTCCCCCGGCGAGGACGACGGTGGCGACGGTCCCGAGCGCGCGGGAGCGGGAGTCATCCGCGCGTCCGTGGTCCAGCACCTCGCCCACGGGTTCCATGGGGGCAGGCTAGGCGCTTTCCCCGTGGGGCACCTTCCGGAGGAGCAGGGCCTTGATGCCGACGGTGATGGCAAGGGCGACGATCACGGCGATCACCGTGAAGCCCACGCGCATCTCGGTCGTCGTCACGTCGTCGCCACCCTGGGCGTCGAGCAGGATCACGGCGGGCGTGAGCAGCGTGACGAACTCCCAGTAGGGGCGCTTCAACGCGAAGCGCGCACTGAACGCGCCGAAGAAGAGGATCCCCGCGACCACGAATGTGTAGGGGCTCTCCAGGCCGATCAGGGACAGTGCGAGCGCTCCAGCGCCGCCGACCAGCGTTCCGGCGAGGCGCTGGACCGACTTGGTGATCGTGTCATGCGCGCTGGGCTGCATCACGATGAGAAGAGTGAGCAGGAGCCACGCACCCTGGTGGTACTTCGCGTAGGACAGCACCACCCAGGCAGCGACCCCGAGGACCACGGCCATGAGCAGCGCGTAGGCGACCGCCGCGCGCGGACCGAATTCCTGCCGTTCGAGGCTCTTCGACGACCTGCCGAAGAGCACGCGGGCGCTGCCGGTCATCCAGAGGCCGCCGAGGGTGAGCACCGCGCCGGTGAGGAGCGCGGCCGTGACCTGCGTCGTGCCGTCGATCCGCGGGGGAGCGACGAGCACGAAGCCCACGAACACGGGCACCATGAGCAACGGGCTGTGCAGGCCGCGGCGCGCCCCGAGCGCGCAGCCCCCGGTGAGGAGGCCGAAGAAGACCGCTCCGGCGATTGGGTAGGGGCTGAGCACGTACGCCGCGATGCCGGCCAGACCGGCGAGGAAGCTCAGCCCGACGGCCAGCCTGAGGCTGTAGAAGATGCCGCCCATGGCGATGGCCCCGCCGTAGACGAAGAGCGAGGCGAGCTCGCCCTGGCCGGACATCACGAGGAGGAGCGGGGGCGCCATCATCGCGATGGTGAGCAGCCCGATGAGCAGGAGGCGCTGCCCGCGCGAGGCCGTGGCCATCAGGAGATGCGCCTGTGCCGTGAGTACCACGCGATCCCGAGCGCGACCGCGCTCATCGCTGCTGCCGCCGCGCCCGCGGCGACGGCCTGGCGCTTCTCGATCGGCAGGCGACTGCGCATGGAGACGGGGCGCGCGAAGTCGAGGACCGGCCAGTCGCGCTCCGCGGCGATGCGGCGCAGATCGGCGTCGGGATTGACCGCGGTGGGATTGCCGACCGCCTCGAGCATGGGCAGGTCCGTGATCGAGTCCGTGTAGGCGTACGAGACGGCCAGGTCGTAGCCGCGCTCCTCGGAGAGGTCGCGCATCGCCTGCGCCTTCCCCTCGCCGTACGCGTAGAAGAGGATCTCGCCCGTGAAGCGTCCCTCCTGCACGGCCAGCTGCGTGCCCACGGCGATATCAACACCCAGGCGCTCGCCGATCGGCTCGACCACCTCCGTGCCTGAGGACGAGATGATCACCACGTCACGTCCGGCCGCCCGATGCTCGTCGATGAGCGCGAGGGCCTCGGCGTAGATGGCGGGATCGATGATGTCGTCGATGGTCTCGGCGACGATCTCGCGCACCTTGGCGACGTCCCAGCCCGTGACCAGGTCGGACATGTAGCGGCGCATCGTCTCCATCTGGTCGTGATCAGCGCCCGACGCAAGGAAGATGAACTGCGCGTAGGCGCTGCGGACCACGTCACTGCGCCCGATGAGGCCGCCCCGGTAGAACGGTCGGGCAAAGGCGAACGCGCTCGACGTGGCGAGGATCGTCTTGTCGAGATCGAAGAATGCCGCGGCGCGCGTCACAGGGGCACGGTACCGCTTGCCCGTGCATCTCCGGTCGCGTGCGTGCACAGGCCGGGTGCACCGCAGTTATCCCCAGGTCACCCCTGCATCGGGACGCGTGGACGCGTGCCAATGAGTCTGCCTGGATGACCGACACTTCGCGCCCACTCCTCATCACCTCCGATGCACTCCTCCTCGATGACGTCATCCGGCTCGCGGCCGCCGCGGGCGTGGAGATGAGCGTGCAGGAGGAGCCGAGCGCGTCCGTGTGGTCCCGCGCACCGCTCGTCTTCGTCGGCGATGACGTGCTGGTCACAGCCATCTCGCGAGCGCTGCCGCGGCGAGAGTCCGTCATCGTCGTACGTCGCGGCTCCGGTGCCCGGGACGACGTCACGCCGGCTTCGACCTGGCAGGGTGCGGTCGCCCTTGGTGCCGAGCACGTGGCCGAGCTCCCTGACGCGGGGCGTTGGGTCGTGGATCGGCTCGCCGAATCCGCGGATGCCGAGGCGGTGGGTGGTCCGGTGATCTCGTGCGTGGCTGCGGTCGGAGGCGCGGGGGCGACGACCCTCGCCGCGATCCTGGCGCGCGAGGCGCATGGTCTGCTGGTCGACATCGATCCCTACGGTCCCGCGATTCCCGTCGAGGGAGGACTGCGGTGGCCCGACCTGGCCGAGACACGGGGGCGCATCCCTCCGGGCTCACTGCGCTCCGCACTCCCGAGCGTGCACGGAGCCCATGTGCTCACAGGGACACCGGAGAGCAGGTTCGTCGTGTCCCCGGACGCTCTTGCCTCCGTCCTGGAGTCAGCGTCCCGCGGCTTCCCGTGCACGATCGTCGATACGCCCCGCGGTGACAGTGAGGCGACACGGATCGCATGGTCGCGCAGCGATGCGGTGCTGGTGGTCGTCGGACCCCACCCGGCCAGCGCGGCGCGCGTGCCCGCGCTCGTGGACGGCATCCAGGAGGTGTGCACACGAGTCCTCGTCGTCGCGCGCACGAGTCCACGCGACTCCGGCGTGTGGTGCGCTGCCGAGGCTTCGCAGTGGCAGGTGCCCGTCCTGGCGCCCCTCCGGCACGAGCGCGCGCTCGCCCAGGGCGATCACGTCTATCTCACGCCGCGGTCGACGGCCCGCGCGTGCGCTCGCCAGATCCTCGACGTGTTGGCGCCTGGGGTCATGGCGTGAGCACCCCCCTGGTCGAGCGTGTCCGGCGCCGGCTCCTGGATGACGGCATCACGCGCGCTCCCGACTCCGCCCGCGTCGCCGCGGCCCTGCGAGACGAGGGCGTCGTGCTGGGCGACGAGTCGCTCCTCGAGCTCGTCGGGTCCCTGCGCGACGAGATGGGCGGGCTGGGGCCCCTCCAGCGTCTCCTCCTCGACCGTCACGTCACCGACGTGCTCGTCAACGGCCCGCAGGATGTCTGGATCGACCGGGGCCGCGGATTGGAGCGCGCCTCGGTGACCTTCGCCGATGCGCACGCGGTGACGCGCCTGGCCCAGCGACTCGCATCTCTCGCGGGCCGGCGACTGGATGAGGCGTCGCCTTACGTCGATGCACGACTGACCGATGGCACCCGCCTGCACGCGATCATCCCGCCCATCGCGGCCGATGGAGCGCTTATCTCCCTGCGCATTCCGCATCACGGCGGCTTCACCCTCGACGACCTGGTGCGCCTCGGTGCCGTCGATGTCATCGGTGCGCAGTGGCTGCGCGCGATCATCGAAGCGCGGCTGGCCTTCCTCGTCAGCGGAGGCACCGGATCGGGCAAGACGACTCTCCTCGCGACGCTGCTCGAGCTGGTCGACCCGGTTCACCGGATCCTTCTCGTCGAGGACTCCGCCGAGCTCAGGCCGCGCCACCCACACGTGGTCCGTCTCGAGGCACGCCCGGCCAATCTCGAGGGCGCCGGCCAGGTCACGTTGCGCGACCTCGTGCGCCAGGCCCTGCGGATGCGGCCCGATCGTGTGGTGGTGGGTGAGGTGCGCGGTGCTGAGGTCGTGGATCTCCTGGCCGCGATGAATACCGGGCATGAAGGGGGCTGCGGCACCGTTCACGCCAACTCTCCCGCCGACGTCCCCGCTCGGCTCGAGGCCCTGGGGCTCATGGCCGGTCTCCCGCGCGATGCCGTGCACGCGCTCATCGCGGCGGGCGTCCACGCCGTCATCCACGTGCAGCGATCTCCTCGCGCCGTGAGCGAGGTGCATCTCCTCCAGGCCTCGCGAGGGCGTGCCGACACTGTGCCGGCGCTCGTGCGGCGCGATGAGCGGCTCGTCCCCGCGGAAGGCGCGGACCGGCTGCGCGCACTCCTCCGCGCGCATGGCATCGAGGCCCCGGCATGGTCCTGATCACAGCCACCGTCCTGGCGGTCGCGGCCGGCTGGCTCATCGTGCGTCCGCCACTCCACCCGTCCACCTTGGGCCCGCGCGCATCCCGACTGCTCTCCACCGTGCGTCACCGTCTCCTCTCGCGACAGCATCGCGCGCGCATCCGGGCGGCTCTGCGCGACGTGCTGGCCGAGGTTGTTGCCGATATCCGCGCCGGACAGCCACCGGCGCGAGCGCTGGCGAGGGCACTCGGTGATCGCGACGAGACTCTCGCGCCGCGCACCATGGCGGCGACGCAGTGGGGCGGTGACGTCGCGGCCGCGCTGCGTGACGACGCACGCGCCTCGGACTCGGCCATCCTCGCGTCCGCCGCTGCGTGCTGGAGCGTCGCGTCGACGCAGGGCGCGGGCCTGGCCGATGCACTGGATCGCCTCGTCGTCCAGGACCGTCGCGCAGAGGAGGTGCGTCGTCAGCTGGAGGCGCATCTCGCAGCACCGCGCGCGACTGCGCGCATGCTGGCGCTGCTCCCCGCGCTGGGACTCCTCCTGGGCATCGCGGTCGGAGGTGATCCGGTCGGCTGGCTGCTCGGCACGCCACTCGGCGCGGCGTGCCTGGTGCTCGGTGTCCTGCTCGTGATCGTGGGCCTCACCTGGGCATCGCGCATAGTCGCGCGGACGGAGCGCCTGCTGTGATCGCGCTTGCCGCGTTGGCCGCATCCGTCGCCGCGTGGCTCGCGATGAGGCCACCACGAAGACGTCCCCGAGGTGCCGCACGTCTACCCTCGCGCGCTGGACGCGCCCTCTCGGGAGCTCTCATCGGCGTGGTCATCGCCGTCGTCCTGGGCGGCATCCTCGGCATCGCGGTGGGCATCCTGATCGCGCTTGCCGGCCCCCGCGTCCTCGGTCGTCTCGAGTCGCGTGCCGAGCGTCAGCGCCGCCAATCACTGGAGCGCCAGGCACCTGTCGCCGCGGATCTCCTCGCAGCCTGCCTCGCGTCCGGAGCGACGCCCGTCGCGGCGGCACGTGCCGTCGCGCACGCCCTGGGCGCGCCGATTGCAGCACCGCTCGACAGGCTCACGGGAGCGCTCGATCTCGGAGCCGATCCCGCGCAGGCGTGGTCCGGCCTGTCGGCGGAGCCGCCCCTGCGGCCCCTCGCGCGTGCCGCGGCCCGCTCCGCGGAGACCGGCGCCCCTCTCGCGGCGCTCCTCGCGGCTGTGGCCGACGATCAGCGTGACGAGGCGCGTGCGCGCGCCGAGGCGACTGCGCGCGCGTCGGGCGTGCGTTCGGTGGCGCCGCTGGCCGCGTGTTTCCTCCCGGCGTTCCTGCTCATCGGCATCGTGCCCGTGGTTGCGAGCCTTGCGCTTCCCCTGCTGGGGTGACGACGTCGCGGCGGGGTGCGCTCAGTGCCGCGATCGCAGGCGGGCAACCACCGCGACGGCCGCGGCGGAGACGATGAAGACGGCGGCGCCGACTGCCAAGGCCAGCACCGCGAGGCTCCCGACCCGGTCGACCGGTGCGAGTGCCGCAGCGACGGGCGTGGGCGTGCCTGCGGGAGAAACTCCGGCGACCGGCTCCTGCGAGGACGCCGTCGCGCTCGGCGAGGTGGCAGCGGGCGAGGGTGTCGTATCCGGCGCAGGCGCGGGAGTGGTGACCGGGACCCGGAGCAGGCGGTCGTCGCCCTCGCTCGCGATGACGAGGGCGGTCCCGTCGGGAGTCCACGTCATCGCCTCGCCCTGCACCTGCTCGGGCAGGGGCATGCGGGACTCGAGTACACCGGGGGGAGTGCCCGCATAGATCCGCACTTCGGAGTAGTCGCGCACGGCGTACCCGCCACCGGGACGCATGGCGGCATCGGTGACGAGGGCCTCCTCCGTGCCCACGATGCGCGCGCGGGCCGGGCGATCAGCGCGCAGGGGTGACGGCAGCTGCCAGACATGTCCCCCGAGCAGCCCCTTGCCGATGAGCCACAGCCGATCGCCGTCGGCCAGGAGCGCCTCGGCATCCTGCCGGTCCTCCAGGCGCACGCGGTAGCTCGTCGCGGTCACGGTGGCGTTGCGCAGGTCCGCGGGCTCGGGCACCTCATGGATCTCGACGAAGCGGCGCTGCGACGTGTTGTCCCCGACATCTCCCCACCACAGGACAGGCGCCCCTGCCGCGCTCGTGCCCGCGGCGATCGCCTCGGGGTCCCTCGCCTCGATCCCGCGGACGCGGACGACCGCGCGGATATCGCAGTTGTCGGTGTCGATCGCGTAGAGGCGCGCTCCGCCTCCCGAGTCGTTGTGCGCCCACACGATTCCCTCGTGGACGGTGGAGTACGCGAGTCCGCTGATCTCCGCGAGCCGGTCGCCGTCGAAGCGGCATAGCTCCGTGACCTCCGCACGGGCGATCGCGGCCGGCGTGAGGAGTGCGGATGCGCTGAGCAGTGCTGCGCCCCCGGCCCCCACGACGACACGCATCACCGCATCAGGGTACGTACGCGGTCATCCCCAGCGATCCACCGGATCGCTCCTCCACAGGTGCCGCCGCATCGCTGTCGATGCACGTGCACGCGGCGCACGGTGGCGACGCGATCCACCGGGTCGCACGCACCGGCCGTCTCGCCGGCATGTCTGGAGGCACACCATGACCACACCCGCACTCACCCACCGCACCGTGACCCGCATCGTCGCGCGCATCCGCCGCGAGGACGCGGGGATGACGACCGTCGAGTACGCCGTGGGCACCGTGGCCGCGGCAAGCTTCGGAGGTCTCCTCATCAAGCTGCTCATGTCCGAAGAGGCCCGCAACCTCATCTGGGGTCTCATCACCAACGCGATCTCCGCGATCTTCGGTTAGTCGTCATGCACCCGGATGCCCATGCCGTGCGCGCTCGGCGCTGCGATCGGGGCAGTGTCGTCGTGGAAGCGGCCCTGGTGATCCCGGTGCTCCTGGCGGTCACCGTGCTGCTCGTCTGGGTGACGTCGCTGGGGGCGACCTACGTGCGCCTCCTCGATGTCGCCCAGACGGCAGCGCGTCAGGCCGCGCGCGGTGTTGTCGAGGAGTCGCGCGCACCCGGCGTGGATGTCGTGCTCACCGAGGACGCGGGCCTCATCCGCGCGGAGGCTGCCGAGCAGATCGCGCCCCCGCTCGCGGGATTCCTCGGCTGGCGCATCACGGTGCGCGCCGAAGCGCACGCCGTGCCGGAGTGGGGTCTCGACTCTGACGAGGCAGGGCCCTGGTGACCCGTGGACGCTGGCGGGACGATCGCGGTGTCGGCACCGTGCTGGGCCTCGCACTCGGAGTCGTGCTCCTCGCCGCCGGAGCCGTCGTCGCTTGCCTCGTCTCGATCGCGGTGGGGCATCAGCGCGCCGCGGTGACCGCGGATCTCGCGGCGCTGGCGGCCGCCTCGCACGGATGTGCCGATGCCGAGCGCGTGGCGTGGGCCCAGGGCGCCATCACCGTCGCCTGTCGCACCGACGGCGTCGATGCGGTCGTCACCGTGGCGATGCCGGCGCCGGAGTTCCTCGACCGTCTCGCTCGGTGGAGTGGTCACGAGGCTCCGGTGATGGCTAGCTCCGCGCGCGCCGGTGTCCCGTCAGGCTGATCGTTCGACGGCGGTCGGCGCTCCGGCGAGCAGCGCATCGAGGAGCAGCACGGCGCCACGCTTGTCGAGCGGCTCGTTGCCGTTGCCGCACTTGGGTGACTGGACGCACGACGGACAGCCGTCACCGCACGGGCACGAGGCGATGTGATCGCGGGTGGCCTGCCACCACTGAAGTGCGGCATCGAATCCCCGATCGGCGAAGCCCGCGCCTCCGGGATGACCGTCGTAGACGACGACCGTGCAGCGCCCCGTGTCGGGATGCAGCTCCGTCGACACACCGCCGATGTCCCATCGGTCGCATGTCGCGATGAGCGGCATGAGACCGATCGCCGCATGCTCGGCCGCGTGCGCGGCACCGCCGAGGTCGATCCCCTGGGCGGTGAGGGCCTCCACCTGCTCCGCGCTCACGGTCCACCAGGTCCCGCGAGTGCGCAGGGTGCGCTCCGGCATATCGAGCACCTCGCGACCGAGGATCTCCCCGCTCCCGACTCGGCGGCGTACATAGCCGACCACCTGCGAGGTGACCTCCACCTCGCCCAGGGCGATCTCTGCTGCCCCCCAGGACTGCTTGCGATCGACCCCGAGGATCCGGTAGTCGGCGGTCTCCTCCGCCGTCGTCGTGTGATCGGTGTCCTCCACGCGCACCAGGGCGACCGATTCCTCGAGGTCGAGGGCCATGACGATGTGGCCGACGCCCTGGTGCAGGTAGACGGCCCCGGGATGCACGGTCGCTGGTGCGCGCGCAGCCTCGACCGTGCCGAGCAGGCGCCCCGTGCCGTCCTCGACGAGGCGCACGGGCGGCGCCGCGTCGCCACGCAGGTCGATGCGCTCGGCCGCCGAGCGCCGCTGGGTCCAGTAGTAGCCCGTACGACGGTGCCGCAGTGTGCCGTCCTCGGCGAGCGCGGCCAGGATCCCCGGTGCTGTCGGGCCGAACCACGTCACCGCGTCGTCGTCCGTGAGCGGGTGCTCGGCCGCCGCGGCCGCGAGGTGCGGGGCGAGGACGTGGGGATTGGCAGGGTCGAGGACGACGGACTCCACCGGCTGATCGAAGATGACACCGGGATGCTCGAGGACGTAGCGGTCGAGGGGGTCCTCGCGGACGACGAGCAGGGCGAGTGCTGCGTCGTCGCCGCGACCGGCGCGCCCCCACTGCTGCCAGAGCGAGGCGCGCGTGCCGGGCCATCCCGCGATGACGACCGCATCCAGTCCGCTGATGTCGATGCCGAGCTCGAGCGCATTCGTCGTCGCGACCGCGCGCAGGCGCCCGTCCCGCAGGTCGGCCTCGAGTGCGCGGCGTTCCTCGGCGAGATATCCCCCGCGGTACGCCGCGACGGCATCGGCCAGCTCGGGATCGACCTCCTCGAGTCCCTCGCGCGCGCGCTGGGCCACCACCTCGGCACCGCGGCGCGAGCGGACGAACGCGAGGGTGCTACGCCCCTCGCTGGCAAGGTCGGCAAGGACGTCGGCGGTCTCCGCGAGCGTGGATCTGCGCGGAGCCGTCTTGTCGGGGTCGTGGTGGGCGATGCCCACGGCCTCGGGCGGCTCCCAGAGCACGGCGGTGACCGGAGCGTGCGCGGAGCCGTCGGCCTCGATAGCGGCGACGGGTGCTCCGATCAGTCGCGCGGCGACGTCGCCGGGAGCGGCCATGGTCGCGGACGCGCAGATCACCGTGGGATTGCTGCCGTGCTGAGTAGCGAGGCGACGCAGACGACGGATGACCATGGCGACGTGCGAGCCGAACATCCCCCGGTAGTGATGGGCCTCGTCGATGAGGATGTAGTCGAGGTGTCGGAGCACACGGGTCCATGCGGAAGCGCGCGGCAGCATCGACCGATGCACGAGATCGGGATTGGTGAGGATGAAGTTGGCATGGGCGCGCACCCAGGCCCGCTCGTCCGCGGGAGTGTCGCCGTCGTACGTCGCGGCCCGCACCCCGGGAATGTCGAGCGCGGTGAGGGCGGTGAGCTGGTCGTGGGCCAGGGCCTTGGTGGGGGAGAGGTAGAGCACGCAGGCACGGTCATCGGTGAGGATTGCGGAGATGCTCGGCAGCCACATGGACAGCGACTTGCCTGAGGATGTGCCGGTCGCCACGACCACGTGCTCCCCCCGCAGGGCCGCACCGGCAGCCTCGGCCTGATGGGACCAGGGGGCCGTGA
>Ga0233451_10000884_pt1 | contig 29724 bp, 30 predicted proteins | sample 011ome_29_FD_183052 | JGI IMG/M metagenome (GOLD analysis project Ga0233451, IMG submission 183052) | Coastal salt marsh microbial communities from the Groves Creek Marsh, Skidaway Island, Georgia - 011504CT (spades assembly) | ecosystem: Environmental > Aquatic > Marine > Intertidal zone >... | reverse complement strand
TCCCAGCCCGCCAGGTCGGCGGGCCCGTAGACCGGCGCGAAGGGCAGTCCGGACTCGGTCGACACCATGACCTCCCACGGCGAACAGGCGGCGAGTGCCGCCCCCGCAGCCTAGGACGCTCCTCGGTGCGGCCGCCGCGTGACCTGGCTCACCCCCGCCTGCCGAGGCGTCATATCCGCACTACGATGGCGTGCAGATGAGGACGACGTCCTCCACCGGGTCGAATGCGCGAGAGGAGGCACCATGGCGACCGCTCCCGTGGGCACCCTCTACCGAGGCGGCCAGGGCATGTGGTCCTGGGTCGCCCAGCGCATCACCGGCATCGCCGTCTTCTTCTTCCTCTACGTCCACGTCCTCGACACCGCGCTGGTGCGCGTGTCCCCTGAGGCCTATGACCTGATCATCGCGACGTACAAGACCCCGATCGTCAATCTCCTCGAGGTGGGTCTGGTCGGCGCGGTGCTCTACCACGCGCTCAACGGTCTGCGCGTGATCGCCGTCGACTTCTGGGCGCGCGGCCCCCGCTACCAGCGCCAGATGCTCTGGGGCGTCGTGGGGATCTGGGTCGTCGTGATGATCCCCGGCACCTACTACATGATGCGCCACACGGTCGAAGCCCTCTTCGGAGCGACACCATGAGCCTCGCGGACCGCTCCATCGCCCTCGGCCAGAACTCGCGCAATCGCCAGCGCAGCAACTTCGAGCTCTACGCCTGGCTCTTCATGCGCGTGTCCGGCATCGTGCTCATCTTCCTCGTGCTCGGACACCTCTTCATCATGAACATCCTCGACGGCGGCGTGCAGCGCATCAACTTCGCCTTCGTCGCCGGGCGATGGGCGAGCCCGTTCTGGCAGATCTGGGACCTGGCCATGCTCTGGCTCGCCATGCTCCACGGCACCAACGGCCTGCGCACGATCATCAACGACTACGCGGAGCGCGACCAGACCCGCTTCTGGCTGAAGATGCTCCTGTACGTCTCCTCGGCCTTCATCATCCTTCTCGGGACGCTCGTCATCTTCACCTTCGACCCGACCATCGGCTAGGAGCACCATGCAGACCCACAGGTTCGACGTCGTGATCGTGGGTGCCGGCGGCGCCGGCATGCGCGCCGCCCTCGAGTCCACCAAGCGGGCTCACACCGCCGTCCTCACCAAGCTCTACCCGACGCGCAGCCACACGGGCGCGGCTCAGGGCGGCATGTGCGCCGCTCTGGCCAACGTCGAGGAGGACAACTGGGAGTGGCACACCTTCGACACGATCAAGGGCGGTGACTACCTGGTCGACCAGGATGCCGCCGAAGTCATGTGCAAGGAGGCGATCGACGCCGTCATCGACCTCGAAAAGATGGGCCTGCCCTTCAACCGCACCCCCGAGGGCCGCATCGACCAGCGCCGCTTCGGTGGCCACACGCGCAACCACGGCGAGGCCGCCGTACGCCGCGCCTGCTACGCCGCCGACCGCACGGGCCACATGATCCTGCAGACGCTCTACCAGAACTGCGTCAAGGAGGGCGTCGAGTTCTACAACGAGTTCTACGTCCTCGACCTGATCCTCGTCGAGCGCGACGGCCGCAAGGAGGCCGCGGGCGTCGTCGCCTACGAGCTGGCCACCGGCGAGATCCACGTCTTCCACGCCAAGGCGATCATCTTCGCCACGGGCGGCTACGGCAAGGTCTGGAAGACCACGTCCAATGCGCACACCCTCACCGGTGACGGCATGGCGATCGCCTACCGTCGGGGGCTGCCGCTGGAGGACATGGAGTTCTACCAGTTCCACCCCACGGGCCTGGCCGGCCTGGGCGTGCTGCTCACCGAGGGCGCGCGCGGCGAGGGCGGCATCCTCCGCAACGCCACGGGCGAGCGCTTCATGGAGCGCGTCGCCCCCACGATCAAGGACCTCGCGCCCCGCGACATGGTGGCGCGCGCAATGGTCGCGGAGGTCCGCGAGGGCCGCGGCGCCGGTCCCGACAAGGACTACGTCTACCTCGACCTCACGCACCTGCCCAAGGAGCAGATCGAGGCCAAGCTGCCCGACATCACGGAGTTCGCCCGCACCTACCTCGGCGTCGACCCCGTGACCGAGCTCGTGCCCGTCTTCCCCACCGCCCACTACGCCATGGGCGGCATCCCGACCAACATCGAGACCGAGGTGCTCTCGGACAACGACACGGTCGTGCCCGGCCTCTACGCCGCCGGCGAGGTGGCCTGCGTCTCCGTCCACGGCGCCAACCGACTCGGCACCAACTCGCTGCTCGACATCAACGTCTTCGGGCGTCGGGCCGGCATCGCCGCGGCTGACTTCGCCAACTCGCACGACTTCGTGCCGCTGCCCGAGGATCCGCAGGGCGCCACCATCGCCCTGGTCGAGGGACTGCGCTCCGGCACCGGCGGGGAGCGCGTGGCCGCGATCCGCCGCGACCTCCAGCAGACGATGGACCTCAACGCGCAGGTCTACCGCACCGAGGCCACGCTCAAGCAGGCGCTCACCGACATCCAGGAGCTGCGTCGGCGCTACCGCCACATCGCCGTGCAGGACAAGGGCGCGCGCTACAACACCGACCTCCTCGAGGCCATCGAGTTGGGCTTCCTGCTCGACCTCGCCGAGGTCACCGTCGTCGGAGCCCTGGAGCGCAAGGAGTCGCGCGGCGGTCACGCCCGCGAGGACTACCCCAACCGCGACGACGTCAACTTCATGCGCCACACCATGGCCTACCGCGTCCCGGGCGCGGGCAACGAGTCGGCCGTCCGCGTCGACTACAAGCCCGTCACCATCACCCGCTACCAGCCGATGGAGCGCAAGTACTGATGACCGCCATCCTCGAGTCCACCGCGACCGCCGAGACTCCCGAGCGCCTCGAGCCGCGCGACGTCACCTTCAAGATCCGCCGCTTCATCCCGGAGATCGACGAGGAGCCGCACTGGGAGGAGTACGTCGTCTCGGCGTACCCGACCGATCGCGTCCTCGATGCGCTCATGAAGATCAAGGGCGAGCAGGACGGCACCCTGACCTTCCGTCGCTCCTGCGGCCATGGCATCTGCGGATCCGACGCTATGCGGATCAACGGCCGCAACCGACTCGCCTGCAAGACGCTCATCAAGGACCTCGGCACGGGTGAGATCACGGTCGAGGCGATCAAGGGGCTCCCCCTCGAGAAGGACCTCGTGGTCGACATGGAGCCCTTCTTCGCGGCCTACCGCGCCGTGAAGCCCTTCCTCATCCCCGAGGGCCACGAGCCCACCAAGGAGCGCCTGCAGTCCGCCGAGGATCGGGCGATCTTCGACGACACCACCAAGTGCATCCTCTGTGCCGCCTGCACGACGTCCTGCCCGGTCTTTTGGACCGACGGGGCCTACTTCGGCCCCGCGGCCATCGTCGCCGCCCACCGCTTCATCTTCGATTCGCGGGATGCGGCCACAGAGACGCGCCTGGAGATCCTCAACGAGAAGGAGGGGGTGTGGCGCTGCCGCACCACCTTCAACTGCACGGACGCCTGCCCCCGTGGCATCGAAGTGACCAAGGCGATCCAGCAGGTCAAGCGCGCGCTCATCTTCCGACGCGTCTGAGCACGCTCGCGTCTCCACGGGCGCCACGCCGCGGCGATCAGGCATCACGGCACGCCCCGTGGTTAGTCTGGTCGCACCATGCGCCGCTCCCTCGTCTCGCTCGTTGCCGTCGCGGTCGGCACGGCCTCGCTGCTCCTCGCGACGCCCGCCGCCCAGGCCGAGCCCATCGGCGGGGCACTCCTCACGGGCACTGACGTCCTCGTGGACCCGGGTCCCACGGCCGATCCCCTGCCCGACATCCCGGCCAGTGCCTGGGTGCTCGCCGACCTCGACAGCGGCGCGATCCTCGCCGCCAAGGCACCCCACGTGCAGCGCCCCCCGGCCTCGGTCCTCAAGACCCTCACCGCGCTCACCCTGAGCGAGCGACTCGACCCTGATCTCGTCTACACCACCACCTACGACGACGTCGCCGTCGAGGGCAGCCGCGTGGGCCTGGTCGAGGAGGCCACCTACACCGTCCGCGAGCTCCTCCTGTGCCTCATGATGCAGAGCGGCAACGACTGCGCCTCGGCACTCGCGCAGGCCAACGGCGGCCTCGAGCTCACGGTCGCGCAGATGAACGAGGAGGCCCAGCGCCTCCAGGCCTACGACACCGTGGCGCTGAATCCCAGCGGCCTCCCCGCTGAGGGGCAGGTGAGCTCGGCGTACGACCTGGCGCTCTTCGCCCGCGAGGGCCTCGCGCGACCCGACTTCTTCGAGTACGTCAACACACGCGTGATCGAGGACTTCCCCGGCTACATGCCGGAGGAGCCCGGTGATCCGCGCCCCACCATGCCGATCGCGACGCAGAATCCGCTCTTCATCCAGGGCTACGAGGGCGCTATCGGCGTCAAGACCGGGTGGACGACCGAGGCGGGGCGCACCTTCGTCGGCGCCGCGGAGCGCGGCGGCACGAGCCTGGTGGTCACCCTCCTCAATATCGACGGGGAGATCTACCCCTCCGCCTCGGCGCTGCTGGACTGGGGCTTCGCCAACATCGATGCCGTGACCCCCGTCGGCTACCTGGTCGATCCCGTCGACGTGGCCCCCACGGCTCCCTCCGCCGAAACCACACCGGGCACCGATGCCTCGGCGACCACACCGGACACCACCACGGACATCACCCAGGCCGCCGCCGCGACGTCCTCGACGTCGACGACGAACTGGGGATGGGTCTGGACCCTCATCGGAGCCATGGTGGTGGGTGTCGTGCTCATCGTGCTGGGTCTGCGCAGCCTGCGGGGCCCCGCTCCCCGCTCTCGCGGACGACGTGCCCGTCCCGACGTGCCCGAAGACGCCGACAGCGAGCCCGACTACGCCCGCAACTGAGCTCCGGGCTCAGCCCACCAGCGGGTACGTCGCCCGCGGACGCCAGCCGTCCTCGGCAAGTTCGTAGAGGCGGATGGCCTCAACGGTGAAGACGGCGTCGAAGTCGGCGAGATCGACGAAGGCCCGATCCAGAGCATCCTCTCCCAGGTCGAACGCCACCGTGACGTGCGGGTGATACGGGAAGCGCAGATCCACGGCCAACGGGCCCGAGCGCACCCGGTGCTCGAGATCCTCGCAGCCTGGGATCCCCTCGGCCACGGCCAGGAACACCACGGGGCTCACCGGTCGGAAGGTGCCGGTGCCACGCAGGTGCATACGGAACGGCGCGCAACCCTCGACGGCACGGGCCAGGTGCTGCTCGAGCGCGGGCATCGCCTCGTGATCGACGGACACGGGGGCCACGATGGTGACGTGCGGGGGGACCAACTCCGCCTCCGGGTCATCCCAGCCATGTCGCGCTTCGCGGATGCGCGACGCGTAGGGCTCGGGGACGTCGACGACGACACCGACGGTGATCATGGCATCGGAAGCGGCACGAATCCCACCCGCTCATAGACAGCCGCGAGCGTGGGCGTGGCCGCGGCACGAGCGCGATCGGCCCCCAGGCGCACCAGACGGCTGAGCTCGGCGGGGTCGGACATGAGCTCGTCCACCTGACCACGGAAGCCGGTGCAGAAGTCCACGACGACCTCTGCGACATCCTTCTTGAGATCGCCGTAGCCGCGACCGTCGTAGGAGACAGCGAGGGCGTTGACGTCCCCTCCGCCGAAGGCGGCGAGCAGGGTGAGCAGGTTGGAGACACCGGGCTTGTCGACCGGGTCGTAGCGGATGTCGCGATCGGAGTCGGTGACCGCGGACATGACCTTCTTGCGCGTCACCTTGGGGTCGTCGAGGAGGAAGATGCATCCCGCCGGCGCGGACTTGCTCATCTTGGCGGTCGGGTCGGCGAGGTCGAGGACCTTGGCGGTGTCCTTGACGATGAGCGGTTCCGGCACGACGAGGGTCGGGCCGAAGGTCGCGTTGAAGCGCTGGGCGAGGTCACGGGTGAGCTCGAGGTGCTGGCGCTGGTCCTCGCCGACAGGCACCCCGGAGGCCTGGTAGATGAGGATGTCGGCCGCCTGGAGCACGGGATAGGTGAAGAGTCCGACGGTGGCGCGGTCGGCCCCCTCGCGCTGGGACTTGTCCTTGAACTGCGTCATCCGCGAGGCCTCGCCGAAGCCGGTGAGGCACTCGAGGATCCAGGCGAGCTGCGCGTGCTCGGGCACGTGGCTCTGGACGAAGACCGTGGCCCGCGTGGGATCGAGTCCCACCGCCAGCAACTGGGCGAAGGAGAGCAGGGTCCGATGGCGGAGCACCTGCGGGTCATGCTCGACGGTGATGGCGTGCTGGTCCACGACGCAGTAGAAGGCCTCGTGGGTCTCCTGCAGGCTCACCCAGTGCCGCAGCGCCCCCAGGTAGTTGCCGATCTGGAAGGAATCCGCCGTCGGCTGGATGCCGGAGAGCACGCGCGGCGGGGTGTGGACGGGGATCTCCGACATGGGGTCATTGTGGCAGCGGCGCGGCGTCGCCCGCGGTGCCGGGTCCGTCGGGCACGGGCACGACGCTGATGCGGGCGACACGGCGTCCATCGAGTTCGGTGACCGTGAGGACATGGCCGTCGACCTCGACGGTCGCGCCGACGGACGGGAGCTCTCCGAGTTGGGAGACGACGAAGCCGGCGACGGTCTCGTAGGGGCCGTCGGGCAGCTCCACGCCGGTCTCGTCGGCGAAGTCCTCGAGGTTGAGGAGCCCGTCGACGTCGGTGCGGGGGCCTGACGCCTCGGTGTCGTATTCGTCGCGGATGTCTCCCACGAGCTCCTCGACGAGGTCCTCGAGAGTGACGATCCCCGCGGTGCCGCCGTACTCATCGACGACGATCGCCAGGTGCTGGCGCAGGCGCCGCATCTCCGTGAGCGCCGGGATCACCTGCTTGGAGCCGGGAAAGAAGGCCGTCTCACGGGCGAGGTCGCCCACACGGCGCGTGGAGCGGTCGACGTCCGGGGTGAGGAGGTCGCGGATGTGCACCACGCCGACCACGTCGTCGGCCGAGCCCCGGATCACCGGGTAGCGCGAGTGCGGGGCGTCCGACACCTCCAGGATCGCGTCGTGCACCGGCGTGGAGGCGTCGAGGAAGGCCACCTCCGTACGCGGCAGCATGACCTCGCGCAACTCGCGATCGCCCGCGTCGAAGACGTCGTCGATGAGGGCGCGCTCCTCGGCCGTGAGCTCCTCCGTCGCCGCCACGATGTCACGCAACTCCTCGCCCGTGATCTGCTCCTTGCCCGAGTGGGGGTTGCCTCCGAGGAGACGGACGAGGGCGTTGGTGGAGATCGACAGCAGCCAGATGAAGGGGCGGGTGATACGCGCGAGCAACTCGACCGGACCGGCGAGGAAGAGCGCGGTCGACTCCGCCCGCTGCAGTGCGATGCGCTTGGGCACGAGCTCGCCGATGACGAGCGAGATGTAGGCGATGACGATCGTCACGCCGATGAAGGACAGGGCGGAGGCCCAGCCCTCCGAGAGTCCCCACGACTCCAGCACGGGCACGAGGGCCGGCGCGATCTGCGATGCGCCGAAGCCCGCGGAGATGAAGCCCGCGAGGGTGACGCCCACCTGGACTGCCGCGAGGAATCGGTTGGGATCGCGCACCAGGGCCGCGAGGGTGCGTCCGCGACGCCCCCGGACCGAGAGGCGCTCGACCTGGCTCTCGCGAAGCGAGACGAGGGCGATCTCAGCGGCAGCGAAGAAACTGCCGAGGAGGATGAACAAGAGGACCAACACGATGTTGACCCATAAGCCGCTCACCCGCTCAAGGATAGGGGGTGGCTAGGCGAAGGTGACGGTGAGCGGAGCATGGTCGCTCCAGCGCTCCGCGTACGTCGGGGCCCTGCCCACCACGGCCTCACGTGCGTGAGCGGCGAGGCCCGGCGTCGCGATCTGGTAGTCGATACGCCAGCCGCCGTCCGTGTCGAAGCCTCTCCCCCGCCAGGACCACCACGTGTAGGGGCCCGGCCCGGGGCCACCCAGCGCTCGGCCGAGATCGCTCCACGGCCCCGGCTTGCCTCCGGGCACCCCGAGCCACCGATCGAGATAGGCCCGCTCCTCGGGGAGGAAGCCCGCCTTGTCGCGGTTGCCCTTCCAGTTCTTGATGTCGACCTCGGCATGAGCCACGTTGAAGTCGCCGGTAACGAGCACGTGGCCCTTCTGCCGAGAGGCCTTACGGCGCAATGCCGCGAGCCGTCGATCCATCGCCTCGAGGAAGCGGAACTTCTCGTCCTGCTTCGGAGTCTCCGCCTCGCCTGTGTGGACGTACGCGGACACGACGGTGAGCGGGCCCAGGGCCGTGTCCAGGTCAACCTCGATCCAGCGTCCCTGAGTTGCGAACTCCGGCTCCCCGAGTCCCTCGCGCACGGCGCTGGGCTGCTGACGACTCAGGACGGCGACGCCGTTGCGTCCCAGGCTCTGCGAGGCACTGTGCGAGACATGCATGTCGGCAAGTCGACTCTCCGCGAGCTGCTCGTGCACCTGCTCGTGAGTCGCCCGGACCTCCTGTAGGCAGATGACGTCAGCCCCGGCATCGGCCAGCCAGTCCAGGCCGCCGCGTCGGGCGGCTGCGCGGATGCCGTTGACGTTGGCCGTGATCGCGACGAGGGGGGCACCCTTGGCGCGTGCCAAGTCTCAGGCCATCGCCTTCTGGAGGTTGGCATCGATGGCGGCCAGGAAGTCCTGCGTGGTGAGCCAGGGCTGGTCCGGGCCGACGAGCAGGGCGAGGTCCTTGGTCATCTGACCGCTCTCGACCGTCTCGATGCACACGCGCTCGAGCGTCTGCGCGAAGGCCGAGACGTCGGGCGTGCCGTCGAGCTTGCCGCGGTGATCGAGACCCTGCGTCCAGGCGAAGATCGACGCCACGGGATTCGTCGAGGTGGCCTCGCCGCGCTGGTGCTGGCGGTAGTGACGGGTCACCGTGCCGTGGGCGGCCTCGGCCTCGACGGTGCGACCGTCAGGCGTCATGAGCACGCTGGTCATAAGGCCGAGGGAGCCGAAGCCCTGGGCCACGGTGTCTGACTGGACGTCTCCGTCGTAGTTCTTGCATGCCCAGACGTAGCCGCCCTCCCACTTCAGGGCGCTCGCCACCATGTCGTCGATGAGGCGATGCTCGTAGGTGAGTCCGGCGGCCTCGAACTCGGCCTTGAACTCGGCATCGAAGATCTCGGCGAAGATGTCCTTGAAGCGTCCGTCGTAGGCCTTGAGGATCGTGTTCTTCGTCGACATGTAGACCGGGTACTGGCGAGCAAGTCCGTAACGGAACGACGCCCGGGCGAAGTCGCGAATGGAGTCGTCGAGGTTGTACATGCCCATGGCCACGCCCGACTCGGGGAAATCGAAGACCTGGAACTCCATCGGCTCCGAGCCGTCCGCCGGGGTGAAGGTCATCGTGAGCGTGCCGGGACCGGGGACCTTGAAGTCCGTCGCGCGGTACTGGTCGCCGAAGGCATGGCGGCCCACGATGATCGGCTTGGTCCACGTCGGCACGAGCCGCGGGATGTTGGACATGATGATCGGCTCACGGAAGATGACGCCGCCGAGGATGTTGCGGATCGTGCCGTTGGGCGACTTCCACATCTTCTTGAGGCCGAACTCCTCGACGCGCGCCTCATCCGGAGTGATCGTCGCGCACTTGACGCCCACGCCGTACTCCAGGATGGCGTGAGCCGCGTCGATGGTCACCTGATCGTCCGTGGCATCGCGATGCTCGATACCGAGGTCGTAGTAGCGCAGGTCCACGTCGAGATACGGCAGGATCAACTGGTCCTTGATGAACTGCCAGATGATGCGCGTCATCTCGTCGCCGTCGAGCTCGACGACGGGATTGACCACCTTGATCTTCGCCACGATGAGGCTCTTTCCTTCGTTGATGGGTGCGGACTAGAGGAGGCCGAGGGCGGCCACGGCGTCGCGCTCCTCCTGGAGCTCGGCAACGGAGGCATCGATGCGGGCGCGGGAGAAGTCGTCGATCTCCAGGCCCTGGACGATCTCCCAGGAGCCGTTGCGGGACACGCACGGGAAGCCGGAGATGATCCCCTCGGGGATGCCGTAGGAACCATCGGACGGCACGCCCGCGGAGACCCAGTCGCCCTCCGGCGTGCCGAGCACCCAATCGTGCACATGATCGATGGCGGCATTGGCGGCCGAGGCCGCCGAGGATGCTCCACGGGCCTCGATGATCGCCGCACCGCGCTTGGCCACGGTGGGGATGAAGACGTCGGCCACCCATGCCGGGTCATCGACGACCGTGGTCGCCGGCTGGCCCTTGACGGTGGCGTGGGTGATGTCGGGGTACTGCGATGCGGAGTGGTTGCCCCAGACGATGACCTTGTTGACGTCGGTCACGGCCGAGCCGGTCCGCTGCGCGAGCTGCGTCACGGCTCGGTTGTGATCCAGGCGCATCATCGCGGTGAAGCGCTCGCGGGGGATGTCGGGAGCGTGCGCCTGGGCGATAAGGGCATTGGTGTTGGCGGGATTGCCCACGACGAGGATGCGCACATCGTCGGCAGCACCGGCATTGAGAGCCTCACCCTGCGGCTTGAAGATGCCGCCGTTGGCCTCGAGAAGGTCCCGGCGCTCCATGCCCGGGCCGCGCGGGCGCGCGCCCACGAGGAGGGCGACGTTCACGCCGTCGAAGGCGGCGCGGGGGTCGTCGGTGATGTCGATGCCGGCGAGCAGCGGGAAGGCGCAATCGTCCAGCTCCATGGCGGTGCCTTCGGCAGCCTGGAGCGCGGGGGTGATCTCCAGCATGCGCAGGCGCACTGGCACATCAGGCCCGAGCAACGCTCCCGATGCGATGCGGAAGAGCAGTGCGTAGCCGATCTGGCCGGCGGCCCCGGTGACGGCGACATTGACGGGCGTGCGGGACACGGGCATCTCCTCAGTGGTCCTCAGCCTGCGCGAGGGCCACGCCAGCGGCCCTCCCTTGGCGACGTGGTCCACGCTAGTCCCCGCGCCGACGCCCTCTCACGCTGGGGGAGGCACCCACAGGGCGAAGACGACGAGTGCCCCGGCAAGGACACCCAGCACGATGAGATCCACCCGCTTGGACCGTACGGCGAGCATGCCCGCGCGATCCGACGGCAGCACGAGGCGCAGGACGAAGGCGAGCACGAGGCTCGCGGCGAGCATGAGCGATCCCAGTCGGAAGCGGTCGAGCGCGACGACGATGAGTGACGCAGCCACCCCCGCGAGCACGACGACAATCGGCCACTGCCCCCACCAGCGATTCCGCCGGGGGCGCAGCCTGTGGACCTCGGCCATGCCGCTCATGCGAGCAGCCTAGGACCGCTCGGCGGCCTCGACGACGTTGGCGAGGAGCATCGCGCGCGTCATGGGGCCCGTGCCCCCAGGCATGGGTGCGATCCACCCCGCGACCTCGGCGCATGCAGGATCGATATCGCCAACCAGCCCGGCATCCGTGCGGGTGATGCCCACATCGACCAGAGCCGCTCCCGGCTTGACGATGTCGGGGCTGATCACGTGGGGCACACCCGCCGCGGCGACGACGATGTCGGCGGCGGCGACATGCTGGGCCATGTCCTTCGTGCCCGTGTGGCACAGGGTCACGGTGGCGTTCTCCTGGCGGCGGGTGAGCAGGAGACCGAGTGGACGGCCGACGGTGATCCCTCGACCCACGATGCAGACCTCGGCGCCCGCGATGGGGACGTCGTATGCCCGCAGCAACTCGACGATGCCGCGCGGGGTGCAGGGCAGCGGCGCGTCGATGCCGAGGACGAGTCGACCGAGATTCATGGGATGCAGGCCGTCGGCATCCTTGGCCGGGTCCATGATCTCGAGCACTCGATTGCTGTCCAGGCCCTTGGGCAGCGGCAGCTGGACGATGTAGCCGGTGACCGCCGGGTCGTCGTTGAGCCTGCGCACCTCGGCCTCGACCTGCTCCTGAGTGGCATCCGCGGGCATATCGACGCGGATGGAAGCAATGCCGACCTCCGCGCAGTCCCGATGCTTGCCTCCGACGTAGGCGTGGCTGCCGGGATCGTCGCCCACGAGGACCGTCGCGAGACCGGGGGCGATGCCGCGCGCGCGGAGTGCGGCCACGCGCGTGGCGAGCTCGGCCTTCACCGATGCTGCGGTGGCCTTGCCGTCAAGGATGGTTGCGGTCATGGCCCAGAACCTAGTGACCGGGCGTGCGCCGCAGGCGAGGGGCCCATGTGGAGAGGCTGCCCACGGCGACGGCCACGGCTGCCAGGAGCACACCGAATACCAGGGTCAGGTGGAAGGTGACTCCCGCCGCGGGGGCCAGCCAGTCCAGCAGCAGGGCTCCGGTGAGTTGACCGGTGATGGCGAGGAGGGCGAAGAGGAGTACGCCGAGGCGCTGCACGACCCATGCGGCGGCAGCAATGAAGAGGACGCCGATCGTGCCTCCGAGGTAGAGCCACCAGGGACCCGCCGGGAGGGCGCCCGGATCGAACTCGGTGAAGCCCCAGGCGAGTCCGAGCGCCACGCCGAGCATCACCGTGCCCAGCGTGAAGTTGACCCAGGCCGCGGTCCAGGCATTGCGTGCCGTCGCACCGACGCGACCGTTGATCGCCTGCTGCACGGCGATCGCAAGCCCAGCCACGAGTGCGGCGATCACCGCGAACGTCGATCCCTCCACTCCCCCGCCCAGCCGGTCGGAGACCGCGATCACGACCGCGCCCACGGCGAGGATCGCCGAGATCACGCGGGTGGGCGTGACCGCCTGGCGTCCCGCGGGCCCGAGGCCCAGGCGATCGACGACGATGCTGTTGGACACCTGGCCGGCCACGACAGCGACGGTGAACACCGCTACCCCGATGAGCGGCACCGTGGCACTCTGCACCGCGACGAAGAACCCTCCGAGCAGACCGCCGACGATCTGCCACCAGCGCAGGGCACCTGACCTCAGGGCCGCCACTACCGACGCGAGACCTCGGCGCACCGCGGGGCTCACGAGCAGGATGACGGTGAGCAGGATCCACCCGGTCCCGAAGCTCACGATGGCGGCCTGCAGTCCGCTCTGGGTGACGCTGGCCATCTCCCCGTTGATGCGCGACTGGAGTGCGGTGAGGGCGCCAACCGCCAGCGCTGTGGCACCGGCCACGAGAGCGCCACCGCGCACCCCGGAGGTCATCCGGACTCCTCGTCGCGCGTCACGGGACTCAGTGGAAGAAGTGCCGGGTGCCGGTGAGGTACATGCTCGCGCCCGCGGCTTCCGCCGCCGAGATGACCTCCTCATCGCGCACCGAGCCGCCCGGCTGGACGATCGCACGCACGCCTGCGTCCAGGAGGACCTCGAGTCCGTCCGGGAAGGGGAAGAAGGCATCCGACGCGGCGACGGCCCCGCGCGCGCGATCCTCGCCGGCCCGCGTCACCGCGAGGCGCGCCGCATCGACGCGATTGACCTGGCCCATGCCGATGCCCACGGCCGCGCCGTCCTTGGCCAAGAGGATCGCGTTGGACTTCGGCGCACGCACCGCGCGCCACGCGAAGGCAAGGTCCTCCATGGTGGCGGCATCCACGGCCGCGCCCGCCACGAGTCGCCACGTCGCGGGGTCGTCACCGTCGGCACCCAGGTCATCGGCGCCCTGGAGCAGGACACCCCCCGAGATGGGACGCAGATCGACCCATCCCCGCTCAGGTCGAGGCTCCGTGGTGAGGATGCGCAAGCCCTTGCGCTCCATGAGGTGCACGAGGGCCTCCTCGTCGTAGGCGGGGGCCACGACGACCTCGGTGAAGACGTCGGCCATCGCCTCGGCCATGGCCCGCGTCACCGGACGATTGGCAGCGACCACGCCGCCGAATGCCGACACGGGATCGGTCGCGAAGGACTTCTCGTAGGCATCGGCGATGTCGACGCCCACGGCGATGCCGCAGGGATTGGCGTGTTTGATGATGGCGACGGCCGGCTGCCCGTGGTCGTACGCCGCGCGCCACGCAGCATCGGCATCGACGTAGTTGTTGTAGGACATTTCCTTGCCGTGCAGCTGCTCGGCGCGCGCGAGGCCCGGACGCGAGAAGTCGGCGGCGTAGACCGCGGCGGACTGGTGAGGGTTCTCGCCATAGCGCAGGACCGCCTGACGCTCCCAGGCCTGTCCCAGCCATGCGGGGAATCCCGATCCATCGGGAGCGACGACATTGCCCATCCACGTGGCGACGGCGACGTCGTACGCCGCGGTGTGGGAGAAGGCTCGCGCGGCCAGGCGCTGCCGCTCCTCCAGGGTGAAGCCACCCGCACTCACCGCGCCGATCACCTCGGCGTAGTCGGCGGGATCGACCACGACGGCGACACTCGCGTGGTTCTTGGCGGATGCGCGCACCATCGCCGGGCCGCCGATGTCGATCTGCTCGATGCACTCGTCCTCACTCGCCCCCGATGCCACCGTGCTGGTGAAGGGATAGAGGTTGACGACGACGAGCTCGAAGGGGGCGATGCCCAGCTCGTCGAGCTGGGCGACGTGCTCCGGCAGGCGCGTGTCGGCCAGGAGCCCCGCGTGGACTCGCGGATGCAGCGTCTTGACGCGACCGTCGAGGCACTCGGGGAACCCCGTGAGGTCCGAGACGGCCGTGACCGCGACCCCTGCCTGCTCGATGTGCGCCGCCGTCGACCCCGTCGACACGATTTCGACGCCCGCGGCATCGAGCGCCGCGACGAGCTCCGGGAGCCCGGTCTTGTCGTAGACGGAGATGAGGGCCCGCCGAAGGGGCCTGCGATCGAAGTCCGCGCTCACGGAATGGTCACCTTCCTGCCGTGGACTGTGCACCCCTGGGTGCACAGCCTGGTCACGATATCGACGAGGAGCTCGCGCTCCACCACCTTGATGCGCTCATGGACCGCGTCCTCGCCTTCGCCATCGCGGATGTCGATCGCGCGCTGGCCGAGGATCGGGCCCGTGTCGACGCCCGCGTCGACCAGATGGACTGTGCATCCCGTGACGCGCACGCCGTAGTCGAGCGCATCGCGCACGCCATGCGCACCGGGGAAGGCGGGGAGGAGGGCCGGATGCGTGTTGACGATGCGCATCGGGAAGGCCTCGATCACGGCGGCGCCGAGGATGCGCATAAATCCCGCGCATACGATCCACGCGGGATCGAAGGACGCGATCGTCCGGGCGAGGTCGCGATCCCAGGCCGCGCGATCGGGAGAGGCGCTCGGCGGGACGACGGCGGTGGGGATCCCCGCCGCTGCGGCACGATCGAGCCCCGCGGCATCCGGGCGATCCGAGATGACCCCGACGATGTCGAAGGCCTGCTGGGGGGCATCGATCAGCGCCTGGAGATTGGTGCCGCCCCCGGAGACGAGGACGACGACTCGCGCGCGCACATCGCGACCCTATCGCTGCGGCGACACTCCCCCACGCGCCATGACGACCACGTCACCGCCGAGGTAGTCGGCATAGCCGCGCAGCAGTCGGTGCCCGTCCCACAGCGGCGACAGCCCGACGATGAGTGTGACGAGCCACGCAAAGGAGCCCACGACCGGCAGGAAGCTGAGCACGCCCGCCGCGCCATAGAGGGCGCCCCACCGGCGCGTCGCCAACGCCCATCCGGGACGACCACCGGTGTCGGCGCGCACGCAACGGATCCCCATCGCCCAGCCACCCAGGGTGCGACCCCACAGCGCCATGAGGACCACCGTGTAGACGGCCGTGAGCACGACGAAGACGGCGAGGGGAAGCCAGAGCGGGAGTGCGAGCGACGCGTCGACCGTGCGCTCGCCCGAGACAGCATCGAGACGGACCCGCGTGATGCCCGAGGTGATCCGTTCGAGTGTCGCGGAGAGTACGCCGGCGACGAAGAGAAGCAGCACCATGTCGATGAGCGCACCGAGCACACGTCGCGACATCGGTGCCAGCGTGAAGGCGGGCTTGGGCGACCGCGCATCGGACCTGCGCGGCACCCGCACGGTGCTAGCCATGCGCGCTCCGCGCGGGCCACGCCGTGACACCAACAGCGCCCAGCGCCACGAGCGCGCCGCCCACCAGTGCCGTCGGCAGCAGGGCGGGTCCCAGCCCCTGGAGCGAGGTATCCCCCAGGGACCCGGTGGACAGCCACGAGGCCGCGGCAAGGAGCAGGGACGCCGCGACGGCGACACCGAGCGCCACGAGCGCCCCCGGGAGGCCGACGTGACCGCGGCGGCGGAGCAGTGCGCCCGCAAGGGCGCCCGCGCCGACGGCGAGGACGGGGAGCAGGAGGGCACCCGCCGGGGCCTGATCGGGAAGCGCCGCGAGGAGCGGGAATCCGGGGAGCGCCGCGGTCTGCGGATCGGCGTACGGCGCCACGACGGTGCCCACGGACACCGTGATGCCCGGACCGAGCAGGTAGGCGAGTGACCAGGTGATCGCGACGGGGAGATAGCCCAGCGTGAGCACGGCCAGGAGGAGAAGGCCCGAGGCGCCCGCGTCGAGCTCGACGAGCAGCGCGGTGATCTCGTCGAAGCTGATGACGACGGCGACGGCAAGGAGCACGCTCGCCGCTGCGACGAGCGCGAGCAGGGCGACGACCAAGGCCGCGGCACCGTCGCGCACGTCCTCGGGAAGTGCGCGCCACGACACCAGGCGTGCGCGTCGCAGCACGACGAAGGCGGCCACTGCCGCCACGACGAGTCCGGAGACCAGGGCCGTGCGCGCCGGTGAGATATCGAGATTGCGGCTCATCCCCGCGATGAGCGCACCCACCGCGGCAAAGCTCGCGCCCACGGACAGGGCGACGACGGCGGCCTCGCCGCGACGGGCCACCGCCGACGCATCCGTGGCCCATCGCGCCGCCGCAAGGACCGCGACGAGCGGGAGCAGGGCGAAGCCCAGGGGCAGCAGGGTGAGCGTGATGCCGGCCACGGTGGGTGCCTGACCGAGGCCCGCGAGCCAGGCGGCCGAGGCGACCTCGAGCATCTGCGTCCACTCCTGGGCCCCGGACGGGTCGAGCATCCAGGCCGCGAGCGCGACGACGGCGAGGGTGAGGAAGCTGAAGATCGCGGCGGCCGCACCCGCCGCCGCACCGGCCACCACGAGGGGCAGCGGCGCGGAAGGCGCCTGCCCGGTGGGGGCGCCCGATCGTGCGGTGAGACTCACCGGACAAGACTGTCAGCCAGGACCGGCGCGCCCCCGTAACGGCACGCGGGCATCCACAGGCCCATGGGCACCATCTGTCGCGCGTATTGCCGCGCGGACGACCCCGGGTCAGCCGCGCAGGAGGGCGCGCATGAGCCGCGCAGTCTCGCTCGGCGTCTGGCCCACGCGCACGCCCACGGCCTCGAGGGCCTCCTTCTTGGCGGCTGCGGTGCCGGACGAGCCCGAGACGATGGCGCCGGCATGACCCATGGTCTTGCCCTCGGGCGCCGTGAATCCTGCGACGTAGCCCACGACGGGCTTGGTGACGTGCTCCGCGATGAATGCTGCCGCGCGCTCCTCGGCGTCCCCGCCGATCTCACCGATCATCACGATCGCCTCGGTCGCGGGATCGGCCTCGAAGGCAGCGAGGCAATCGATGTGCGTAGTCCCGATGATCGGGTCGCCGCCGATGCCGACGCACGTGGAGAAGCCGATGTCGCCCAGCTCGTACATCATCTGGTAGGTCAGCGTGCCGGACTTGGACACCAGGCCGATCGGCCCCGGCCCGGTGATGTCCGCGGGGATGATGCCCGCGTTGGAGACTCCGGGAGAGATGATGCCCGGGCAGTTGGGCCCGATGATGCGCGTCGTGCCGGCGTTGACGGCGTACTGGAAGAACTGCGCGGTGTCATGCACGGGAATGCCCTCGGTGATGACCACGCACAGCGGGATCTCGGCGTCGACCGCCTCCTCCACCGCAGCCTTGGCGAAGCGCGGGGGCACGAAGACGACGCTCACGTTGGCACCCGTCGCGACCATCGCCTCGCGCACATCACCGAAGACCGGGATGCCGTCGACCTCCTGGCCGCCCTTGCCGGGGGTGACGCCGGCGACGACCTGAGCGCCACTGGCCACCATGCGACGCGTGTGCTTGGTGCCCTCTGAGCCGGTCATGCCCTGCACGAGGATGCGGCTCTCGCCATCCAGCCAGATCGTCATGCGGCACCTCCGGCCAGCTGCGCGACGCGGCGGGCCGCATCGTCCATGGTTTCCACCATCTCCACGAGCGGGTGGTTGAACTCGGTGAGGATCCGCCGCCCTTCGACGGCGTTGTTGCCGTCGATGCGGCACACGATCGGCTTGGTCACCGGAGTGCCGCGCTCCGCGAGGGCGCCTACCGCCTGCACGATCCCGTTGGCCACGGCGTCGCAGGACGTGATGCCGCCGAAGACATTGACGAAGACAGCGCGGACATCAGGGTCGTTGAGCACGATGTCGAGGCCGTTGGACATAACCTCGGCGCTCGCGCCGCCGCCGATGTCGAGGAAGTTGGCCGGGCGCACGCCGCCGAACTCCTCGCCGGCATATGCCACGACGTCCAGGGTGCTCATCACGAGGCCCGCGCCGTTGCCGATGATCCCGACCTCGCCGTCGAGCTTGACGTAGTTGAGGTCGAACTCCTTGGCGCGCAGCTCGATGGGATCCGTGCCATCCCGGTCCACGAGATCGGCGTGCGAAGCGTGGCGGTAATGGGCGTTGTCGTCGAGCGTCACCTTGCCGTCGAGCGCGAGCACGCGGCCGTCGGCGGTGAGGACGAGCGGATTGACCTCGACCAGGGTCGCGTCCTCCTGGACGAGCACCTCCCACAGGTGCACGAGCACGTTGACGACCTGGTCGCGGATATGCGCGGGGAAGCCGGCCTGGTCGACGATGCGCGCCGCGACGGCCGCATCCACGCCCTCGATGGCATCGATCCGCACGAGGGCAAGTGCCTCGGGGCGCGTGGCCGCCACCTCTTCGATGTCGACACCGCCCTCGACGCTCGCCATGGCGAGGAAGGCGCGATTGGCCCGATCGAGGAGGAAGGAGACGTAGTACTCCTCGGCGATATCCGTCGCCTGGGTCACGAGCACTCGGCGTACGACATGGCCCTTGATGTCGAGACCGAGGATGTCCTCGGCGCGCGCCTGGGCCTCCTCGGGCGTCGCTGCGAGCTTGACACCGCCGGCCTTGCCGCGGCCGCCCGTCTTGACCTGGGCCTTGACGACCACGGCGGAGCCGATCTTGCGCGCAGCCTCATGGGCCGCGTCAGGGGTGGCGCACACCTCCCCGGGGGTGACCGGGACTCCATGCGAGTCGAAGAGGTGCTTGGCCTGGTACTCGTAAAGGTCCACTGATTCCTCCGGCTTAGCCCTGCCGGGCTGCGACGCAGCGAGCCTACTGATCAGGCGTCGTGATCGGGCACGTGGGCACCGACCCACTCCACGATGGTCGGCAGCGGGGTGCCCGGCCCGAAGACCTCGGTGACTCCGAGCGCCTTGAGCCCCGCGATGTCGGCGTCGGGGATGATGCCGCCGCCGAAGACGAGGATGTCCTCGGCATCGCGCACCCTCAACTCCTGCATGAGCTCCTCGAAGAGGACCTGGTGCGCACCGGAGAGCACGGAGATCCCGATGGCGTCGGCATCCTCCTGAATGGCCGCCTCAGCGATCTGGGCCGGCGTCTGATGGAGGCCCGTGTAGACGACCTCGAACCCGGCATCGCGCAGGGCGCGCGCGACGACCTTGGCCCCGCGGTCGTGCCCGTCTAGTCCGGGCTTGGCGACGACGATCCTCGCCGGCATGGCACCTCCCAGGACCCGACGGTCGCGCCGGGCGGACATGCCCCAGCGCCGCCCGACACGATACCGGGACGCCGACGACGACTCGGAGCGTCATCAAGACACCGCGCTCACTCCCGGACTAGCGTCGGCGGGTGCCTCGAATCGCCCTCCCCGCCATGCCGATCCCGGCATGGGGACCGGATGCTGCGCGGACACTGCTCTCGCCCTCGACTGCCCGCGGCGTCGCGGTGGAGGCGGCCTGGGTTACCGCGCACCTCGCGATGTATCCCCTCGGCGTCGTGGAGGAGCAGCTGCGGCTGCAGCAGGAGCGCCACTCCCTCGAGGGTCTGCCGCCCACTCAACGGGGACTTCTCGTCGGCGATGTGGAGGCGGCAGGGACGCCGATCGTGCTCGTGCATGGCATCTTCGACAATCGGTCCATCTTCACCCTGCTGAGACGGGGACTCCACCGACGCGGATTCGGATCGACCTATGCGCTCAACTACTCCGCTCTCACCGAGGACATCCGCGCGGTGGCGGCACGATTGGGAACGCTCATCGACCAGGTGTGCGAGGAGACCGGGCACGAACGCGTCCATGTCATCGGGCACTCGCTCGGAGGATTGATCGGCCGCTACCTGGTGCAGCGCCTCGGCGGCGACGCTCGCGTGCACACACTGGTCACGCTGGGGAGCCCGCACAGCGGCACCTTCCCCGCGAACTTCGTGCCACTCGAGGTCGCGCGCCAGATGCGGATCGGCGGTGACGTCATCGACGAACTCGCCGAGCCGGCGCCCGGCTGCCGCACCCGCTTCCTCGCCTTCTGGTCCGACATCGACCAACTGGTCATCCCGCAGTCCCATGCCCGCGTCGAGCATCCCGACCTGCGCGCGCGCAACGTGCTCGCCCGCGGCGTGGGGCACCTCTCGCTCCCGGTCGACGGCCGGGTGATCCGGGAGATCGCCACGACGCTGGCACTCCTCGATGAGCCGGGCACTCCGGAGTCGGCCAGCGCCTGAGGTGGACGGCGCCCGAGGAGGAAGACGCCCGGGGATGTGACCCGGGTCACATCAAGTGCCACACCTGTCACACCAGTCACAGCGAGGTGGTGCGGGGTCCGCCCCGGCTGATAAACCGCTCCCATGCGCCGTCTCGTCGGACCGCTCCTGGCCGCGGCCGCTCTCGTGCTCGCGCAGGGCGCGATCGTGCTCGCGGCAGGTGCTCCCTCGCTCGCCGACTCCCGGCCGAGCGGGCCCGTGGCCGGTGCTGGTGGCGCCGGTGCCGTCCTCGGCTCCGGTGCGACCGTCGATCTCGAGACCGACGGGCGCCTCGACGGGTCGGCGGGGATCGCCCACCTGGCCTCGGTGACCGCCGCGCGCTCACTCACGGCGGACGCCCAGGCGGAGCCCGCGACCTCGGAGCGCAAGGCCGAGCGCGAGGGTCCGGCGTACAGCTACCCGGTCACCTGGGGCACGCCGATCAGCGGCACCTTCGGTGACGTGAGCCCCTCCTGGCCGCGCGGCCACGCGGGGCTGGACTTCAACGGCGAGACCGGGGATCCCATCTACGCCGCCACGGACGGCCGAGTGGAGTACGCCGAGTTCAACTATGGCGGCTACGGCAACCTCGTCATGATCATGCGCGCCGACGGCACCCAGACGCGCTACGCCCACCTCCACAAGATCAAGGTCCGGCAGGGAGATCGCGTCCGCGCCGGGGACCTGATCGGGACGATGGGCAACACGGGCAACTCCTCCGGGTCGCACCTGCACTTCGAGGTGCGCGTGGGCGATGCGCTCACGCCCACCAATCCCGCGGGACTGTGGAGCGGATCGCGCCCCGGCGTGCCCGCGAAGCCGCCCGCCTGGGCCTGCCGCAACTTCGGCTGCTGACCGATACGACTGCTGACCGCCCCTAGATCTTGTCGACGGGGGCATAGCGCAGCAACAGGCGCTTGGTCCCCACGGCGCCGAAGTCGATGGTCGCCTCGGCCTTGTCGCCCACGCCTGACGTCCCCGTCACCGTGCCCATGCCGAAGGTCTTGTGCAGGACCCGGTCGCCCACGGCGAGTGCGACCACGGGGCGCGTGCCCGCCGTAGGCTCCGGCCGCTTCAGCGCACCCGTCGGCGCCGACGGCCGCGGCGCGGGAGCCGAGGTCGAGCCGGACCAGGTGAGGACGGGCTCATCGCGACGACTCTCGACGAGCTCGGCCGGGATCTCATCGAGGAATCGCGACGCAGGGTTGTGCATCGGCGAACCCCATGCCGATCGCGACATCGCGCGGCTGAGGTAGAGGCGTTCGCGCGCCCGCGTGATGCCGACGTAGGCGAGCCGGCGTTCCTCCTCGAGCTCGGTCTCCGAGCCGAGCGACCGGATGTGCGGGAAGATCCCGTCTTCCATGCCGGTGAGGAAGACCACGGGGAACTCGAGTCCCTTGGCGGTGTGGAGGGTCATCATCGTGACGACCCCGTCGTCATCGTCGGGGATCTCGTCGGCGTCGGCCACGAGCGAGACACGCTCCAGGAAGCCGGTGAGGCTGGGATCCTCCGCGTCGCGCTCGTACTCGGCCGCCACGGATTCGAGCTCGGCGAGATTCTCCAGGCGCGTCTCGTCCTGGGGGTCGTGCGAGGCCTGGAGCTCGGCGATGTAGCCGGTCTGCTCGAGGATCGCCTGGAGCACGGTGGCCGGACCGGCGCCGGACTCCACGAGCGTCCTCAAGTCCGTGAGCAGTCTCGCGAAGGCGACCACCTGCGTCTGGGAACGCGTGGCGAGGCCGGGGATGTCGTCAGCCCGATCGAGGGCCGCCCCGAAGGAGATCCGCTCGCGCTGGGCGAAGGACTCGATGGCCTCCTCGGCCCGGTCTCCGATGCCTCGCTTGGGGACATTGAGGATGCGCCGCACCGAGACATCGTCATCCGGATTGGCGATCGCGCGGAGGTAGGCGATGGCATCGCGGATCTCGCGCCGCTCGTAGAAGCGGACGCTGCCGACGACGGTGTAGGGCAGGCCCACCCGGACGAAGATCTCCTCAAGCGACCGCGACTGCGCATTGGTCCGATAGAAGACGGCGACATCCGCCGGACGAATCCCCGCGTCATCGACGAGGGCGTCGATCTCATCCGCGACGAAGCGGGCTTCGTCATGCTCGTCATCCGCCACGTAGGTCACGATCGGCGCCCCCGCACCCGCATCGGTCCACAGTCGCTTGGGACGGCGACCGCCGTTGCGCGCGATGACCCGATTGGCCGCGTCGAGGATCGTCTGGGTCGACCGGTAGTTCTGCTCAAGGAGCACGGTCTTGGCTTCGGGGTAATCCCGCTCGAACTCTTCGATGTTGCGGATGGTCGCCCCACGGAAGGCGTAGATGGACTGATCTGCATCACCCACGACGCACAGCTCCGCTGGGGGGACTCCGTCACGACCATCGCCCACGAGCTCGCGGACGAGGACATACTGCGCGTGATTGGTGTCCTGATACTCGTCGACGAGGATGTGCCGGAAGCGACGCCGATAGTGCTCGGCCACATCGGGGTAGAGCTGGAGCAGGGCGACGGTCGAGCCGATGAGATCGTCGAAATCGAAGGCATTGGCTCGGCGCAGGCGTCGCTGGTATTCGGCGTAGGCCTCAGCCAGGATCCGGTCCTGGGGAGTCTCGGCCCGACGCGCGAACGTCTCCTCGTCGACGAGCTCGTTCTTGAGGTGCGAGACGCGCGAGGACAGGCCGCGGGGAGGGTTGCGCTTGGGATCGAGATCGAGGTCCTTGACCACCATCGCCATGAGGCGCTGGGCGTCGGCCGCGTCGTAGATCGAGAAGTTGGTGGAGATCCCCAGCCGACCCGCCTCGCGCCGCAGGATGCGCACGCAGGCGGAGTGGAAGGTCATGACCCACATGGCCCGCGACGCGGGGCCGACGAGGGCGGCCACCCGCTCCTGCATCTCGCGCGCCGCCTTGTTGGTGAAGGTGATCGCCAGGATCTCCGAGGGGCGCACCCCGTCGCTCTGGATGAGATGGCCGATGCGCTGGGTGAGCACGCGGGTCTTGCCCGATCCCGCACCCGCGACGATGAGGAGCGGGCTGCCGCGATGGGTCACGGCCTCCTGCTGGGCGGGATTGAGGTCAGGCACCTGCCGATCGTACGGCGCTCCTGAGACAGTGCCCGTCTAGCGCAGGTAGGCGACCACGTGTGCGGTCACCTCGACGCCGCCAACGACATCGCGTCGCAGCGTGCCGACACTGTCGAGCGGCACGATGATGAGCCCGTTGACCTTGGTCTGCCGCGGCACGATGAGCGAAGGCGTCTCCGGCTTATCGAGCGAGTAGAAGGTCACCTCACCGCCCTTGGTGCCCGACGCGGAGACGCGGAGCACGGCTGCGGTGGCTCCCGAGGCGCTCACGGCGGAGCGCGCCGCGAGGGTGTCGGCCGTGGCGCCCGAGGTGTCCCCGACCTCGGGGGCAGGCAGGAGACGGGTGAGGATCGCGCGGGCACGGCGCACCTCGACCGGCTGCACAGGCACCAGCAGGGCGCCGAGCTCGGGGGTGCGGACGGCCGACGCCTGCACGGCGATCGTGATGTCCACCTTGCCCTTGCCGGTGTTGACCACGGTGATGCGCCCCTCGGGATCCAGGGCGGCGATCACGGGGACCGAGGCGGTGGCGCTGCGTCGATAGGCGATGGTGGGCGCCGCCGGCGAGTGCTTGTCGCCGGTGCGGCGCAGCAGCAGTCGGCCGCCCTTCTCCGCACCCGAGACGCCCACGGTGAGCAGGGCACCTGCGGGCGGTCCGTCGGAGGTGGCGCCGACGGCGACGTCGACAACACGCTTCTCACCGGGCTGCAGCGGCTGGTTGAGGACGCGCGTGTCGTAGACGACCTGGTTGGCATGGGCGAGGAGCCGGCCCTCGGTCGGGTCACTGCCCCCCGGAGTAACGAAGTATCCCAGCAGGTCGACGGTGACGTGCGTGGCTCCGGAGTCGGTCGTGAGCGCGATGGTGCCGTCGGTCGCGACCGGCAGGATCGACACGAGTTCGCGCTTGCCGTTGACCACCACACTCGAGAGCGTGCCGTTGGCGGCGGAGCGGAGCGTCGCAGGCGAGTTCGACGCCAGCGTGGTGACGCGCACCGCGACAGCCTTCACACGCGTGCCGGGCGAGTCCTTGCGCCCGGAGATGTCCAGGACCAGGGGTGCGCCGGCGCCTCCGCTGGAGCGCGCGGCCAGGCGACAGGGCTTGCCGTTGTTGCCCTGACCGCTGCGCGTATCGAGCAGGCGCTGCGGGGCGACCGGCACGAAGTCGAGTCCGTCACCGGGATCTGCGGCCGTGGTCGCGGGGGTGCGCGATGCCGTGCAGAAGGGCGCGGGCGTGGGGTCGCCGCCCCAGAAGCTCGTCTGGCCGGCAGCGCCGTCCCACGAGAAGGAAATGTGGATGTGGTCGCGGTGACAGTAGGTGTCGTAGCTGCTCTGCTGCGTGCTGTAGCAGCCCTTCAGCTCAGTCCACCGCTGCGTGTAGGACTCCCAGATCTCGTCGCCCCAACCGATGTACATCACGCCGAGTCGACGCGCCATGGCGAACTGGTTGCCGTTCTCGTCGGTGGCGAGCAGCCACTGCAGGAACGACTCGGCCTGCGCGTTCTGCTCCGGGATCTTGGAGTTGATCATCCAGTCGAGCGCGCGGCCTTCCTTGTGCTCGCTGCGGCCACCTGAACTGCACTCGCGCGGCACCCAGATGCTGCGCGAGTCGGGATACGTCGCACGGATGAGGTCGGCGACGCGCTGCGTGCCCGGCTTGGTGGCGGGATCGCAGATGTATTGCCCCTGATACGTCGGCAGCGGATCAACCTCGGCGGGCAGGCCCGCGGGCACCGTGGGAGGTGCAGGGAGGGGCACGTCGGCCGCCTTCTTGCCGTCCTTCTTGTCCTGGGCCTTCTTCTGCGCCGCCTTGCCGGCATCGCCCCGGGTGGGGGTGCCCGACGCGCCCTCGACGACCGAGGGGTCCGGCACGTGGTCGGCCTCCCCGATCGGAGAGGAGGCCGCCGGCTGGGCGATGAGGAGGAAGCCCGCGACAAGCGCCACGCAGGCACCCAGGACCGTGGCCCGCACTCGGGTCACCGGCCCCTTAGGATCAGGCCCGGAAGGGCCACCACGGGCACGCACGCCGTCCAAGGTAGCCCCTCCAGACCCGTGAGCCCCGATCGTCACGGGCGTTTCCCCGGAAAGTCCCCAGATCGTCACCAATTCCGTCCAGCACCCGTCCCGACGCGACTTCGGATGCATCCGCCCACGTCAGAGGCCTCATCGAGCCGAGGAGCCCATGTCCACCGCCCCCCAAGACCAGGTGCCCGAGCGCGCGCTCGTCGTCACCGCCCACCCCGATGACGTCGATTTCGGAGCCGCGGGGACCGTGGCCTCCTGGATCGCGCAGGGGACCCGGGTCACCTACTGCATCGTCACCGACGGCGACGCCGGCGGCTTCGACCCCGCCGTCCCGAGATCGGAGATCCCTCGCATCCGTCGCGCCGAGCAGGTCGCTGCGGGCCGGATCCTGGGTGTCGAGGACGTCCGCTTCCTGGGCTACCGCGACGGGGAGCTGGAGGTCACCCAGGGCCTGCGTCGGGACATCAGCCGGGTCATCCGCGAAATCCGGCCCGAGCGGATGCTGATCCAGTCACCCGAGCGCAACTGGGCGCGCATCCCCGCGTCGCACCCGGACCACATGGCCGCCGGGGAGGGTGCGATCTTCGCGATCTATCCCGATGCCCGCAATCCCTTCGCCCACCCGTCGCTCCTGCAGGACGAGGGGCTCGATGCCTGGACGGTGCACGATGTGTGGGTCATGGGCGCCCCCCAGCCCAACCACTTCGTGGACGTGACGGATCAGGTCGAGCTCAAACTGGCCGCACTGCGCGCCCACGAGAGTCAGACCGCGCACATGGACGATCTCGATGAGCGCATCCGCGGCTGGATGACGATGGCCGCGGAGCTCGCAGGGCTAGCCCAGGGTCGACTGGCCGAGGCCTTCCTGCGCACGACGATCCCCTAGCAGCGCGCGCCGTTCGTCCTGCGCCCGTTATCGAAGCTGGGAATCTAGTTCCAGAAGACGGCGATGACGACGTTGACGAGAGTCAGCGCGCCGATCGCGCCCCACAGCCCCACCTGCGGCGGAGTGCGCTTGCGTCCCACGATGGCCAGTGCCGTGATGATGAGGACGATCACCAGCTTGACGGCGATCTTGGCGTGGTCGACCTCTTCACCGGGCACGAGGCCGGCGGAGGCGATGCCCACGAGCAGCACGCCCGTGACCAGCTGGGTGAGAGCACCGTGAAGCATCGCGGGGTTGACACCCTTGTCCGCGGACTTCATCTGCACGAGGAAGCCGCCGAGCAGGCTGGCGAGACCGATGAAGTGCAGGACGACGAGGAGGTTGTAGACGAATTCCACGTCAACACCCTAGCCGAGCGGGTGCGCCATCAGGCAGGGCCGTTACCCCTCATCGTCTTTGCGCACCTGGGTCTGGGCCGACGCGGATTCAACGCCATCGGCAAGGCCCTTCACGGCCCCGCCAAGTCCATGGCCGAGGACATCGGCCACGTCCTCGATGCCGTGGAGCACATGCTCCCCAGCGTCCTTGACCCCCTGATCATCACGGGGCTGCGGATTCTTCTCGCTCATCGGACTCACTCCCAGTCGCCGCTACTCCCACTCGATGGTGCCGGGGGGCTTGCTCGTCACATCCAGCACCACGCGGTTGACCTCGCGCACCTCGTTGGTGATCCGGGTCGAGATCCGTGCGATGAGGTCGTGCGGCAGCCGCGACCAGTCCGCCGTCATGGCGTCCTCGCTCGAGACCGGACGCAGCACGATCGGATGACCGTAGGTGCGTCCATCTCCCTGCACGCCCACGGAGCGTACGTCGGCGAGGAGCACGACCGGGAACTGCCACACATCACGATCCAGACCCGAGGCCGTGAGCTCCTCGCGCGCGATGGCATCGGCCGCACGCAGGATCTCCAACCGCTCGCGGTCGATCGCGCCCACGATGCGGATGGCCAAGCCCGGTCCCGGGAAGGGATGGCGCCACACGATCTCGGGCGGCAGCCCCAGCTCGAGCCCGACCTGGCGCACCTCGTCCTTGAAGAGGGTGCGCAGGGGCTCGACCAGCGTGAAGGCCAGGTCATCGGGCAGGCCGCCCACGTTGTGGTGGCTCTTGATGTTGGCGGTGCCCGCGCCTCCACCGGATTCGACTACGTCGGGGTAGAGCGTCCCCTGGACGAGGAAGTCGACCGTGCGACCCGACTCCCCCGCTGCTGCGACCACGTCGCGTGCCGCGTCCTCGAAGACGCGGATGAACTCGCGTCCGATGATCTTGCGCTTCTGCTCGGGATCGGTGACCCCCGCGAGCGCGTCGAGGAAGCGCTGCTGCGCGTCGACGACGACGAGTCGTACGCCGGTCGCGGCGACGAAGTCGCGCTCGACCTGCTCAGCTTCGCCCGCACGCAAAAGGCCGTGATCGACGAAGACGCAGGTGAGCTGATCCCCCACCGCGCGCTGCACCAGGGCCGCAGCCACCGCGGAATCGACTCCTCCGGACAGTCCGCAGACCACGAGCCCATCGCCCACCTGCTCGCGGATGCGGGCCACCTGATCGTCGATGACTCCCTCGGTCGTCCAGCTCGGCGCCAGACCGGCCACGTCGTGGAGGAAATGCTCGAGCACACGCTGGCCGTGCTCGCTGTGCATCACCTCGGGGTGGAACTGCACGCCCGCCAGGCGGCGCTCCACGGACTCCATGGCCGCGACAGGGGCACCGGCGCTCGTCGCGGTCACGCTGAAGTCACGAGGCGCCGCGGTGACGCTATCCCCGTGCGACATCCACACCGACTGCTGCGCCGGGAGGCCTGCGAAGAGAGCCGAGCCGCCGTCGATGACCTCGAGCGGGGTCCCGCCGTACTCGCTGCGCCCCGTGCGCTCGACCGTGCCGCCGAGGGCCTGGGCCATCGCCTGGAAGCCGTAGCAGATGCCGAAGACCGGGACGCCGGCGTCGAAGAGCTCTGCGTCGACCGAAGGTGCGCCGTCTGCGTAGACGCTGCTCGGACCGCCGGAGAGCACGATCGCGGCCGGCTGCTTGGCGAGCATGTCCGCGACGGACATCGTGTGCGGCACGATCTCGGAGTAGACATGTGCCTCGCGGACGCGGCGGGCGATGAGTTGGGCGTACTGCGCCCCGAAGTCGACGACGAGGACGGGACGGGGCTCGGCAGCCATGGCGGGAGCGTAGTCAGATCTCGAGGAAGGCCACGACGAGGGCGTACGCCGCGATGCTCACGGCGTAGATGACGAGGGTCACGACGGAGATGATCACCGCGGCGAGGGCCAGGCCACGCCCTCCGCGAAGCCTGCGGAACTGCGCCTGGCGGATGGCAACGCGCCCCAGGACGAAGCCCAGGACGCTGCCCACGATGGGCAGGACGATGACACCGAGGATGGCCAGGACGAAGGCCCAGATGCCCAGCGTGCCCGGACGCTCGGCGGCATGGGCTCCTCCGCCGGTGGCGGCCGGAGTCGTCGGCGCTGCTGGCGCTGTCTCCGGTGTCGGAGCGGCCTCGGGTGTCGGCGCAGACTCCCCTGCGGGCGCACCCTCCACGGTCGACTCCGCAGCACTCGCCGCCCCGTCGATCGCAGTCGTGTCGCGGGCCTCTTCTGTCACGTCGTCCACCTTAGGCCCGTCGGCAGGCTCCATGTCGCGCAGCACGTCCCGGACGCGGCGGCGCACGACAGTGGACACAACAGAGGAAGGGGGCCGGCGGATACCCACCGACCCCCTGTCTCGGAGGAGAACCTCAGCTCGTCGTGCCGCTGGAGACGAGGAAGATGCCGAGGATGATGTAGATGACGATCACGATGATCGCCAGGATCAGGCTGATCAGGCCCATGATGTAGCCGGCCTTGGCCTGGCCGCCGTTGTCGGCGGTGCCGGCAGCCGCGGCCGCCATGCCCTTCTTGCCGAAGACGATGGCCACGATCGACAGGATGATCGGACACACGAAGAAGCTCAGGATGCCCGTGACGAGGGCGATCGTGCCGCTGCCGTTGTCCTGCTGTCCGCTTCCGCCACCGGCGGGCATGGGCGGGGGAGGGATTAGTG
>Ga0233451_10000882_pt1 | contig 29761 bp, 26 predicted proteins | sample 011ome_29_FD_183052 | JGI IMG/M metagenome (GOLD analysis project Ga0233451, IMG submission 183052) | Coastal salt marsh microbial communities from the Groves Creek Marsh, Skidaway Island, Georgia - 011504CT (spades assembly) | ecosystem: Environmental > Aquatic > Marine > Intertidal zone >... | reverse complement strand
TTTTTGGAAAAGTAGTAATACGAAACTATCTCCACCAATTTCATTTTGGACATTTTTAAAATGTCCTTTTTTGAAAATCGTTGCCATTTCTTTTTTCAACTTTTCAATAATTATAATTAGAATTAGAATTAGAATTCCACAGCCTGAATGAGGAACCAACTGGATATGCGACAGGTCAATAAGAAAGACGTATGTGGTTTTCTATAAAATTGAATGACGAATCCACTGAATACTTTATTGTATCAAACAAAGAAAATCGTGAGGAGAACACAATGATTGCTATTACCCAGGAGAATATTCAGGAGGCGGTTAAGGAATGGTGTAGGTCTCCAATGGAAGCAACGGAAAAATATGGAGATATTAGTAATTGGGACGTTTCCAAGGTGACCAATATGAGTGGTATGTTCAGTTCTGCTAAGTCATTCAATGGAGACATCAGTAAATGGGACGTTTCCAATGTGACCTATATGAGTTATATGTTCTGGGGTGCTTACTCATTCAATGGAGACATCAGTAGGTGGGACGTTTCCAAGGTGACCAATATGGCAAGTATGTTCTGGAATGCTAAGTCATTCAATGGAGACATCAGTAAATGGGACGTTTCCAAGGTGACCACTATGAGTTATATGTTCGTGGGTGCTTACTCATTCAATGGAGACATCAGTAGGTGGGACGTTTCCAAGGTGACCACTATGCGTTTTATGTTCTTGTGTGCTTCGTCATTCAATGGAGACCTTAGTAACTGGAACGTTTCCAAGGTGACCAATATGAGTGGTATGTTCCGTTCTGCTAAGTCATTCAATGGAGACCTTAGTAAATGGGACGTTTCCAAGGTGACCAATATGGCAAGTATGTTCTATGATGCTTACTCATTCAATGGAGACCTTAGTAACTGGGACGTTTCCAACGTGACCATTATGCATGAGATGTTCTGGGAGGCTAAGTCATACAAAGGAGACAATATTAACACTCTTCGCAAGAAAGCCGCGAACTGGAACCGAAGAAAGAATGCACTCATAGCACTACAAGATGTAAAAACCAGCCGTGTTTTGTCGTTGCTTGACCTAAAAAGATATATCGTTTCATACTTATAATATACATTCAAAGGAGGGGGTCCAATAAAACCACGAAAAGAAAACGTAACCGTTTTTTTTACAACTACCACGTATGTGGTTTTCTATAAAATTGAATGACGAATCCACTGAATACTTTACTGTATCAAACAAAGAAAATCGTGAGGAGAACACAATGATTGCTATTACCCAGGAGAATATTCGGGAGGCGGTTAAGGAATGGTGTAGGTATCCAATGGAAGCAAAGGAAAAGTATGGAGACATCAGTAACTGGGACGTTTCCAACGTGACCAATATGGCAAGTATGTTCTCTTCTGCTAAGTCATTCAATGGAGACATCAGTAACTGGAACGTTTCCAACGTGACCACTATGAATGGTATGTTCGAACGTGCTAAGTCATTCAATGGAGACCTTAGTAACTGGAACGTTTCCAACGTGACCGATATGGCAAGTATGTTCTATAATGCTTCGTCATTCAATGGAGACATCAGTAACTGGAACGTTTCCAACGTGACCAATATGAATGCGATGTTCTATAATGCTTCGTCATTCAATGGAGACATCAGTAACTGGAACGTTTCCAAGGTGACCACTATGAATGGTATGTTCGAGCGTGCTAATTCATTCAATGGAGACCTTAGTAACTGGGACGTTTCCAACGTGACCAATATGAATGAGATGTTCGGATTTGCTAATTCATTCAATGGAGACCTTAGTAACTGGGACGTTTCCAACGTGACCACTATGAGTTGTATGTTCGGGTGGGCTAAGTCATTCAATGGAGACATCAGTAACTGGGACGTTTCCAAGGTGACCGATATGCATAGTATGTTCTGTTCTGCTAAGTCATTCAATGGAGACCTTAGTAACTGGGACGTTTCCAAGATGACCAGTATGAGTTATATGTTCTATTGTGCTTACTCATTCAATGGAGACCTTAGTAACTGGGACGTTTCCAACGTCAAATATATGAATAATATGTTCTCTTGGTCTGAGTCATTCAATGGAGACCTTAGTAACTGGGACGTTTCCAACGTGACCGATATGGCAAGTATGTTCGCGGGTGCTGTCTCATACAAAGGAGACAATATTAACACTCTTCGCAAGAAAGCCGCGAACTGGAACCGAAGAAAGAATGCACTCATAGCACTACAAGATGTAAAAACCAGCCGTGTTTTGTCGTTGCTTGACCTAAAAAGATATATCGTTTCATACTTATAATATACATTCAAAGGAGGGTTCCAATAAAACCACTAAAAGAAAACGTAACGTTTTTTTACAACTACCACGTATGTGGGTTTTCTATAAAATTGAATGACGAATCCACTGAATACTTTATTGTATCAAACAAAGAAAATCGTTAGGAGAACACAATGATTGCTATTACCCAGGAGAATATTCGGGAGGCGGTTAAGGAATGGTGTAGGTATCCAATGGGAGCAAAGGAAAAGTATGGAGACATCAGTAACTGGGACGTTTCCAAGGTGACCAATATGGCAAGTATGTTCTATGATGCTTCGTCATTCAATGGAGACCTTAGTAACTGGGACGTTTCCAACGTGACCAATATGCGTGATATGTTCTATAATGCTTACTCATTCAATGGAGACCTTAGTAACTGGAACGTTTCCAACGTGACCGATATGGCAAGTATGTTCTATAAGGCTGAGTCATTCAATGGAGACCTTAGTAACTGGGACGTTTCCAACGTGACCAATATGATGTGTATGTTCTATAATGCTTCGTCATTCAATGGAGACATCAGTAACTGGAACGTTTCCAACGTGACCAATATGCGTGATATGTTCTATTGTGCTAATTCATTCAATGGAGACATCAGTAACTGGGACGTTTCCAAGGTGACCAATATGGCAAGTATGTTCTATGATGCTAAGTCATTCAATGGAGACATCAGTAACTGGGACGTTTCCAAGGTGACCAATATAGCAAGTATGTTCTATGATGCTTCGTCATTCAATGGAGACCTTAGTAACTGGGACGTTTCCAACGTGACCAATATGGCAAGTATGTTCTATAAGGCTGAGTCATTCAATGGAGACATCAGTAGGTGGGACGTTTCCAAGGTGACCAATATGCATGAGATGTTCTGGAAGGCTAAGTCATTCAATGGAGACTTTAGTAAATGGGACGTTTCCAAGGTGACCAATATGCATAGTATGTTCTTGTATGCTTACTCATTCAATGGAAACATCAGTAACTGGGACGTTTCCAACGTGACCAATATGCGTGATATGTTCTATTGTGCTAATTCATTCAATGGAGACATCAGTAACTGGGACGTTTCCAAGGTGACCAATATGGCAAGTATGTTCTATTGTGCTAATTCATTCAATGGAGACATCAGTAACTGGGACGTTTCCAAGGTGACCAATATGGCAAGTATGTTCTGGAATGCTAAGTCATTCAATGGAGACCTTAGTAACTGGGACGTTTCCAACGTCAAATATATGAATAATATGTTCTCTTGGTCTGAGTCATTCAATGGAGACATCAGTAAATGGGACGTTTCCAAGGTGACCAATATGAGGTCTATGTTCTGGAAGGCTAAGTCATTCAATGGAGACCTTAGTAAATGGGACGTTTCCAACGTGACCATTATGCATGAGATGTTCTGGGAGGCTAAGTCATACAAAGGAGACAATATTAACACTCTTCGCAAGAAAGCCGCGAACTGGAACCGAAGAAAGAATGCGCTCATAGCACTACAAGATGTAAAAACCAGCCGTGTTTTGTCGTTGCTTGACCTAAAAAGATATATCGTTTCATACTTATAATATACATTCAAAGGAGGGTTCCAATAAAAACAACAAAATTGAAAATCTTTTTCGCATAAAAGTAATATAACATAATAAGTAACAATGAGTTTTGTTGTACCAACAAGGAGGGGCGCGTCATTCGACTGTATAGGAAACAAAGAAACCTGTTCGGAATGTGAGTTAGAGAGGATATCATATGAATGTGATAAATGTGGAAACGGAGTTTGCAAACGAAAACAATGTCATTGGTCGTTTCCTCATACATTCAACACAACAAAGGTAATTTGTAAGGGTTGTTTTGATAACATAAGCAATAAATTTATAAATTACGATCATTTGATAATTTACAAGTTTTTGAAAAAGAATGTTCGCAAAAGACGAATCAGTTGCTAATAAGATAAAATGAGATTCGAAAAATACATTTGTAAATAGTGTATTTTTTGTTGAAAATTGAAAGAATTCATGATATAGTAATAGTAGTAATCAATCTATGAAATCCCCCAAACCGTTGTATAGCCATACATACACGTTCTTATATTGTGTTCCTAACATTGCCTTCAAAACTCCAAGGACAATTGAAGACAAGATAAATGAAATACGTTTCCTCGATAAACTAAATACACAACTAGATAAAAAATATGAGAATACACGTCTACTTACATCCCTTCATCGAGTAGAATCTATGAATTTCAATGAGATGGATTTACACGGTGTATAAGTAGAATACAGAATATTTATGCATTATCATATGCGGTTTGTGCTGCGTCTTTTTCTGATTGAGCTAGAGATAATTCTTGAGTAGCTAGGTTCAATGCGTCAATAGCATCGTTTTTAGAAGTTCTTGCGGTGACAATCTCGTTAAGAGCAGTAATTTTCGCATCGTCCGCTGGGCTGGTTAGACCAGCTAACGCCGCATTAATATCAGTACTATCGTCGAATTGTGTTCCATCGCCATATAACGCAATCGCAGCATTATATTTATCAGGTAACAACATAGTATCAGCATTGGTTAGCGTATTTACCGCAGAATCGGCAATAAGTTGTTTAGCTGAAAGGGTAGTAATCGCTAACTGTAAAACTTTATTAAGCATATATTTACGTCCTTTCAAAATTGTAAGATTTTGCGAAGTCTGTCTAAACGCAAAACTAACCGCTGAGGTTCTACCTACCATGTAAGGTAAACCCGCCTTGATTGGACCTCCACCAAAATCCCCATTCATATAACTCGTCATTTGACTACTCCGTTTAGCGCCACTATACACCATTTATGTAATAGCAGGAGATAATATTCGAACACACATAAAATTGAAAACCTTTTACCGTTATAAATAATTACAACCTATTCAATGCTTATTAATAGCATAATTTAAAAATGTCAGACGAAGAAATGGACCAGTTCTTTAAAGAATTGCAAATGAAGAATGACCTAGATAACTTCATTCACTACAATCAATATCCAAGTAGTTTAAAAAAAACAACTCAACAAGAAATCGATAATTTAAAGTTACAATACCCTGTAATTATTGATGAAAACAATGAAAATACCGTTTCATACAACAAGGACTATTACACCGAAACGGCGAATGCTATACAGAAAAGCCTAGTTAAATGTGACGAAACCATAAAGATAATGACGTTAACCACTCCTGAGGCGGAAACATGTCCTGTATGTATGTGTGAATTTGAAGAATCCAACTACGTAATTCCAAGATGTAAACATAAAGTATGCGCGGTCTGTTTCACCAACAATATAAAACACAACAAACATACGGGAGATTGTTGTGTTTTATGTAGAGAACGGATTTGTTAAATCTTCACAGATGTATACGTATACCGTATACAGAAAGACTACAAATGCTGAATTGTAAAAAATACAAGCCCCAAGACAACGTCAATTGTTAATGGAACCCAGGCGAGTATTTTTTCTTGAAGTGCGTATATAGACGCACATAAGTATAGAATACCGTGAAGTAACCGATAATCCGCCCACCATGTATGTCCGCCTCCTTCAATCGCATTCAATCGTAAATTAGTAAAATAGAGATAGAGGAATCCTAAAGTAGGTAATAACAGTAATAAACCATAGTATGGTAGATAGGAAGGGTCAATGTAGAGAGGTAGAAATGCTACTATAAGCCTTGCTGGTATGCATGCAAGTAAAAAAAGAAGTGTCCGTTTTTGTATTGAAAACATAATACTACAATATAATGACATTTTTATCATGTCATAAAGTTATTTGTCATTTTAGTGGGTCGTGGTTTATTTCGCTTTCGTGTATCGGGAATTGTATCTAATAGTACGGTTTCTACTTCCGATGTATCTTCTAGAAGTTCAACTTTGGTTACCCAGCTAAACGGTAATGTTCGTATCCCATCGTAATCTCCATTTTTATCACTGTATTCCGTAACAAACAATGTTTTACATGGAGAAGAGATTTTATCAAACTTAGCGGAAAATTGTCTACTATTTCCATTTCCTATCAACGTGAATCTGTATCGATAATTTTTGATAAGTAAATCTTCCATAGTGAGTGAGGTAGAGTGTGTGCTTGGGTTTATGTATGAAATAAACCGTTATCAAGTTCAATTTTGTGTAACATACATAGACAAATAAAAAACGTGCTATAACTATTACACACAAATCATTTGGTTATGGTTTCAATCAATTCGTATAACTATATTACTTTTTCTTTCTGATAACCACCTTTTTCTTGGAAGCCGTTTGCGACTTAGTTTTATTCCCTTCTCCAATTTGGATTTTTTCACGCTTAGTCTTATACTTAGTGTATTCCTTTTCTAAGGCATTGAGTTCGGTTACCCACATCTTCTCAACGGTAGTTTTCCTGATAGTATCTAGTTCTGTTTCTGTGGTTTCCTTTTCTTTCATAATATTTGTGACATTTTCTTCGGTAACGGAATCCATCGGCATTTTAATGAGGTATTTAAAGTCTCCGTCAATGGTTGCGTATTGTTTCTTTGTTAGAAGCTCTGTAACTTGTTCTGACTTCTTTCGTCTCAAATCAACGGTTCCAGCTAAGGTTTCTTGAATATACTTTGCCCTATTGGATAGACGTACTAATTTCTTCTCCATTTCAGCGATTATATACGCCTTTCTCTTATGATAGAGACCAATGCGGACTCCATAGAAATCATCAATAATCTCTTCGGGTGACGAGTATTTGTGAAGCTTACATTCAGAATTAAACATATGCATATTTGTAGCACTTACGGTAGTGAATAACTTCAATATTTTTTCTACCCCATTACAATTATTAGCATCAACTTCGCCCTCTAACTGTGCGAGTTTTCCACGAGGGAATACAACGGTAAAGTCAACCGTAACTTCTGTAGAAATGGAAGTGAAGTCACGAAGCAATGGACTGGATTTCTTACCATTTTTATCCGTACCCCCATCAACTAATGATTCAAGGAATGATGTATATGGCATAGTCCATGTACCTACAGGTAGTTCTGTGATACGTACCTTGTCGTCGGCAATCTTCTCGTACACACCCTTAATAAGGTATTTCTGGTCTGCTATTTTACTGACGGACCCTTTAAATCCTTCGTAGTATGGTAGGAATTCAATCGAACTGATATCCTTTTTGGTAAGCTTCCCCTTTAAATACTCAATGATAGTGCTGGGATTGTATGGTGCGATACTACACGAGAAACCTGTACCGATACCAGAAATACCATTAATTAGTGCGAATGGAATAATAGGCACATAGTAATCTGGTTCTACAATTGTGCCATCATCATTCTGATAATTTAGAACAGAATCATCCGCATCTGGAAACAGCGAACGTGTAAGTGAATTTAACATAGTGAAGATATATCTCTCTGATGCGCTATCATCGCCGCCATGTAACCTGGTTCCAAACTGTCCGTTTGGTTCAAGAAGATTGATGTTATTAGAGCCTACAAAATTCTGCGCCATGTTGACGATAGCGCCATTCAAACTGGCTTCTCCATGATGATATGCGCTATGTTCTGATACATAACCTGAGAACTGTGCTACTTTAATTTCTGAGGTCAATTTACGCTTGAATGCGGAGAATAGGATTTTTCGAAGTGAAATTTTCAGTCCATCAACCATATTCGGAATAGACCGAGCACAATCATAGGTGCTGAAATGAATCATCTCTTGGTTAATAAATTCTTCATATTGTACGGACGGATTGCTCGTGTCAAGATAGGAATCTTTGTCATATTGTCCCAGCCATTTCTTTCTGTCATCTGCTCTCTTCTTATTGAAAATCTTGTCAATAGTATCATCGCTATGCTCTCCAGAATAAACGAAGTCAACCACCTTTTTATTTGCGAAGTATTCCTTGAATTCTGCGGAGGTAGACGTTCCAAGACCCTTAAAATACTTGACCGTCCATCCCGTCGGAACGCCATTTTCAAAGGTTTCTTTCCATTGGTTATACTCGCCGTCATTATAGAACAATTTGACTTGTGCTCCCTTCTTAGCACGAAGAATGGGAGTATTCATGAATGAAATGAATCCTGGGATTTTCACTAACGAAGCCCATTCACTATGAAAGAGATTGATACAAAGACCCTTAATATGTGACCCGTCCAAATCCTGGTCGGTCATGTACATGATTTTACCATATCGCAAGTATTTATTCACGTCATCAATCGTCTCATACTCCTTTCCGGTTTCCAATCCGAGAATCTTTTTGATATCGTTGATTTCTTTATTTTCACTAATTTTCTTTATTTGCTCTCCGCGGACATTCAACAACTTACCTTTCAGGGGATAAATACCAATCGTGTTTCGGTCTTCACTCGACAATCCAGACACAATACCCGACATAGCACTGAGTCCCTCGCATAAAATAAGAACACAGTCTTTAGATTGGGCGGTTCCACCCAAATTAGCATCAATGAAGTTAGCAATACCACGTACCGATTTCGTTTTTGAACCGTCGGTTTTCTTTGCAAGTTTGTTGTCCTTTGCCTCCGTGAGCGAACACGCAGTATCCATGACTCCCATCTTAGCCACTCGTTCGATAAATCCATCAGATACCGTACACGATGAACCAAACTTAGCAAAAGGGGTATTCATATAGTCTTTTGTTTGACTATCAAAGGAAGGATTTACAATATCACAACGGACAAACAACATCAATTGTTCTTTAATAGCGGACTGATTCACCTTAATCTTCTTCTTCTTTTCAATGTAATCGCATAATTTACGAGTAATCTGTCCGGTAATATAGTCCACATGCTTTCCACCCTTGAACGTACAAATACCATTTACAAAGGAGACGTGTGTAAACTCGTGTGTAGGCGAAAGAGCAACCGCATATTCCCACCGGTCATCTTTACTCTCATACACTCGCTTCGAGGTATCCTTACCGCCAATATATAAATCGATATACTGTTGAAAGTTTTTAACCGGAATAATATCGTTATTACACATTACTTTGATTTTCTTGACAGAATGGTCGGTTACCGCACCAATATCATACACACGCTTTTTTAGGAGCATTAACATGTCATGTGTTAATCCAGGAACTCCAAGGCGAGCATAATCTGGACGAAATGTAACTTTTGTATACGGTTTAGTAGTTTTGGGAACCTTTGTAATAACCGGGGGGGAGATGTTGTCTAGATTATCGCTGTACTCTTGAACGTATTTCAATCCACGAGTATGGTCGATAGTTTCAACACGTCCATACAACGACCAAATTAAAACTAATTTGAATCCAAATCCATTCTTACCACCGACAATACGTTTTTCATCTTTGTTATAATTAGTTGACGTGCGTAGATGACCGAACACCATCTCGGGAATCCAAAGGTCATATTCCGGATGTTTAGCGATGTCAATGCCGTTACCATCATTTGTCATAGTGATAGTACCATCATCTTCAATGTTGGTTTCAATATACGTTACAAATTTTTTATCAAGTAGAGGTGAATGAATCATACGAATCACATGGTCTCGGCAATTGACAATACCTTCATCAAATAATTTGTAAAGTCCTGGGATATATTCAATATCACGCAGGACTATCTTGTTGGTCTCATCGTCATACACCCACATCTGTGAATCTACATTTTCAACCGAACCGATATACGTATCTGGATTATCCAGAATGTGTTGTTTATCAGTTTTGCGCTGATATTGAGTAGCGAGATTACTGGTACTGGAAGACATTATTACTATACTGAGTATATGAGTGTTTGTTTATTACAGTTACAACTTAATTCTTTTCAATTTTCTAAGCATTGTATAATAGGGGACAATCAATCAAAATGCCAAAAATGTTTAGTGCGAATCCCCGCGTATCTAGAACTGATAATTCAAAAATATCAAGTTCCAGTAACGACAAAACCCTCACCAGGAGTATGCGTTTATCACAACTCACCAAATATTCTAAGTTGAGTGTAAATAGAACTCTTGCAAATACATTTGGACCTACCGATATTTATTTATCATCCTATACCTTGTTTGCGAATGTGCCGATAGGAACCGAAATAGCGCGTATCAGCAGCAAAGATATAAATTCGTTCTCATTTGTATACACCTTGGATGATATATCGTTATTTTATATTCAAGGAGATAAACTATACACAAATACAGTATTTACAGATATATTCAACTTTGACGGTCACTCTGTGCGTATAACAACCGACGATGGAACTTATCATTTTTCCAAAACATTTTTTATCCCATTTCAAAAACCACCTGTAGTAGCTACTATAGTAAATCCTCTCATTATTAATTTTGGTGAAACCAGTAGCCAGATAAATTTATCAAATACGTTCTTTGATATAAATGGTGATGCAATAACAATTACAGCTATTTCAGACAATCCAACATTGGTAAGTACATCTGTAAATGGGTATATGTTAACAATCACCTATAGTAATAACTCCGGGTCTTCCGTTATCACATTGAACGCATATGATAGTTATAATGAATTTGCGGTTACTACATTCTCAATAGTAGTACTCCCGAACAATGCTGATTATAATGTAACTGTCAATGACTTACCACCCAGTTTACCCGAACCGGTAGATATTATAATCGATGGAGACTTAACTTCATTTACGCAATTAGACAATACACATATAAATATTTTAATTGATGAACCCGATAAAGCAACTGAGGAAGAAAAAAGAGACAATGTAAAGTCGAATATAAGTTCTATCATAAACAAATATGTTACTACATCTCAAGACAATATTGCGGTTGATTTATATATACCAATTGATGTATTGCCATTTCCACAATTAGCATCTAATATAGATAAGGTCAGAATACTAGACGGTTCTACATCCACAGTCGATAATCCTCTAAGTGTAGACATTACAGATAATATTGAAAATTCGGCTACGTATGTGAATACCACTCCAGGTAACAAAGTAACGGTTACCTTATCAAGTGATACATTAACAATAGAACAAGTAACAAAGGATATATTTAACGTATCTATTAATGGCGGAGCAGTCGAAACTAAGAACGCAGGGGATTTTGTCGTGATGCCTACATCTGAAGCTGTTATTTCATTAAGTAGTATTATTGTTGCTGAAAATCATGCCCCCATAGCATACGATATAAATTATACTGTGAAGGAGGACAGTATCCAAAATGTAATAGAATTACATGGATACGATGTTGATATAAATGAGACGAGTAAGAACTATATTCAATATGTAATTGAAACAGCCCCCCTACATGGTGTATTGGATATTTCAGTAAATACAGATTTAATGAATAAGCAAATAAAATATACTCCGTCAGAACATTATTTTGGTTCTGACTCATTTTCTTATTATGTAAAAGATAACTATGGAGTGGTAAGTAATACCGCCAACACAAGTATTACAATAACAAATGTGGATGACCCCGCAACTGGGACACTAACTATGACAGGTATAGTGGAAGAAGGCGGAACACTTCAATATATAACCGACATAACGGATATTGAAGGTGGGTTAACATTTGTATATCAGTGGCAAGTTTCTGATGATAATAGTACATGGGTCAATATAGTTGATGCTAATGGAACAAGTTATAGCATACAAGACGACCAGAGTTTAGTGGATAAATATATTCGTGTAACTGTTACAACTACTGATAGTCAGGGAGGTATAACAAATATTATGTCGAATTCATCCCAAGTTAGTAATGTGGACGACTTAGCTACTGGAATATTAACCATAACAGGTACAGTGGAAGAAGGTGGAGATGCAACATATTCATATTCAATCAATGATGTGGATGGAACAATTACCTTTATTTCCCATCAGTGGCAAGTTTCTGATGATGATAGTGTTTGGTCCAACATAAACGGTGCTACAGAAGCAAATTATACTATACCATCAGACCAGAGTTTAGTGGATAAATACATACGTTTAACCGCGGTTACCGAAGATAGTCGTGGAGGTACAACCAATTTTAATTCGAATTCATCCCAAGTTAGTAATGTGGATGATGCAGCTACTGGAACATTAACCATCACAGGAACTATCGCAGAAGGTGGAACCGTATCATACTCCTATTCAATCAATGATGTGGATGGAACGATTACCTTTATTTCCCATCAGTGGCAAGTTTCGGATGATGATAGTATTTGGTCCAACATAAATGGTGCTACTGGTGCAAGTTATAATATACCATCGGACCAGAGCTTAGTGGATAAATACATTCGTTTAACCGCGATTACCGAAGATAGTCGTGGAGGTAAAACCAACTTTAATTCCAATTCATCCCAAGTTAGTAATGTGGATGACCCAGCCACTGGAACATTAACCATAACAGGTACAGTGGAAGAAGGTGGAGCTGCAACATATTCATATTCAATCAATGATGTGGATGGAACAATTACCTTTATTTCCCATCAGTGGCAAGTTTCTGATGATGATAGTGTTTGGTCCAACATAAACGGTGCTACAGAAGCAAATTATACTATACCATCAGACCAGAGCTTAGTGGATAAATACATTCGTTTAACTGCGGTTACCGAAGATAGTCGTGGAGGTACAACCAACTTTAATTCCAATTCATCCCAAGTTAGTAATGTGGATGACTTAGCAACTGGAACATTAACCATAACAGGAACAGTGGAAGAAGGTGGAGCTGTATCATACTCCTATTCAGTCAATGATGTGGATGGAACGATTACCTTTATTTCCCATCAGTGGCAAGTTTCAGATGAGGATAGCACATGGACTAACATAGATGGCGCCACTAATGCTACATATACTATACCATCAGACCAAAGCTTAGTGGATAAATACATTCGTTTAACCGCGGTTACCGAAGATAGTCGTGGAGGTAAAACCAACTTTAATTCCAATTCATCCCAAGTTAGTAATGTAAACGACCAACCCATCGGTCAATTAGAAATTGAGGGTGTTGTTATGGAAAGTATCACAATATCAGCAAATACAACCAATATTACAGACGAAGATGGCATATTAACATATACTTATCAGTGGGAACTATCAGATGATGATTCAATATGGGCGAATATTCCAAGTGAAACAAATCAAACTTATGTCATACCAAAAGACCAAGGCTTTGTTGGTAAATATGTGCGCGTAACCACACAATCAACCGACCCAAATAACAACCAAACTTCACATACATCGGCGTCAAGTGAGATTGTAGTATTCAACGATCCACCAACTGATATTCAATTGTCTGGAACTGAAATATATGAGGGTTATGAAATAGGACAAGAAATCGGAACGTTAACGTCTTCGGATATAGATTCCACCAATTTTACATATGAAATCGATAGCAATTTGTTCTCACTTAACAATAATAAATTAGTAAGTAACCGTGTATTTTCATATGGTTCCACGAATACCTATACTATAAATATTACTACAAAAGATGAAACATTAAACGAGTTTACAAAATCATTTGTTATTACAGTAAAGAGATTATGGATATATACAACATTATCGAGCACAGAAGTAGCTATAGGCAATAATACGACAGACATTGCGAATGGTACCGTATTAGGAAAGAATTTAACCGGTAGTATCATAATTCCATCAACAATAGAGGATGTAACTGGAAATACATACGATGTTACCAATATTTACCAGAATGCGTTTACGGGAAGTAGTCTAGACAAAATAACATTTTCAGGAGATACAACCTATACTTTAGATATACCACTGAAACAAGTATTCCAGGTTCTACAGACTGAAGATGAATATATTTTACACCAATTACAAGAAGTATAATCGACCACAAAAATCATAATATAATATATAATGGACTCTCAAGAATTTAACTTTGAAGTAATTACTGAAGGCGGTATTACATATTATATTATTCCAAAAGATACCACTTTATATCACGGAAGTGATACTATAACATCACCCGAACAGTTACAAGAAAAACGTCATACGTTTTTTGCCCTAACGAAGGACTATGCTAGAAAATACGCAAAAGAGTCAGGAAATGTATTCATGTTTCAAACAAACAAAGACTTGCGATTAGTTGCGATAGATAAACCTAACGAGGTGTTGTATGCCGACGCATCCACAGGTGTAAAACAGATACTGGATGAAAATTATGGATTTCACAATAATCATAAACGTAAATCTATTCCAGATAAGGATAATCGATTATCAATGCATTTATGCGATAATGGGTATCATGGATATGCCGCAAATAATATGGTCGGGGTTTCCAAACTAGGAGACGATGATTTAGACCCAGAAGTAATAATATGTGATAAGCAACATTTACAATTTATAGAATTAATGCGGAATAAAGCTTCTGATGGTCCTCCTCGCGTAGAAAGACCCCAAAAAAAGAGACAAAAGTTGTTCGAAACACCTACAAAAAGAAGTCCCGGCTTGTTTGGATACGACGACGATGAAGACGACGACGAAAATAGTGATGTAGATGAACGAGGTCCAGGTTTATTTGGATTTGATACACCTACAAAAGGCGGACAGAAAAAACAAAATATACAGAATGTATATAAGAACAAAACTATGAAACGTCCTGTCCGCGCCGAAGATGGAACTTATACAGTTAAGGGGAAAAAATACAAGGAATTATTTGGTTCAAGAGAACAAGTTCACAATGGGACCGCATATAAAACAAAAGCTGGTCTTACCAACGACGACATTCTAATGAATAAATGGGGGAGACTAGTTTCTGCGAAAAAACATAAAACAGCAAAGAAAGAAATGCGCTTAGAGAAACACGGATACTCCGCAAAGAAAGGAAAGTTTGGATATGTAAAGAAGAACCGTAAGACACGTAAAAATAAGAAGTAAACGAAGATGCAATTGTAATATATTAGATTATGTAATCATATTACAATTTAGAGAAGATACCATTCACAAGACAAAAACTTATTATCAATAATATACTCTTCCAAATTCTCAAATATATATTTTTCAAAATATGTTTTGCTTACGATTAATGAAGACCCTGATGAAAAGAATTTACAATAATACGTGTAGGTATCGTAGATAGAAATATTATGATGCAGTCCAGGAGAAGTTACTCTCTCACTGTTCTGTTTACTCCGAATGAGTTCTTTCATATTATCAAGTGCGGTTTGAATATCTTGTTGTTTATCCCATAGTCCGCAACAAATTCCATTAATGTACTTGTCACGTTCAATGTCGATAGTTGGAAAGAAATATTGGATTAAGTCAATGATTTGTTTGTCATTCAAGTTAATGCTTCCAAAATTATTAACGTTACACCACTTTTTAAATAAGGAAACCACTTCTTCAATTTCAAAATCGTATTCAGAACTATCGAGTATGACCGTTTCATCCCAAAAATATAAGAATTTTTGAATAGCCGGTAAGTGTTTGCTACATATTCCGATAAACGAATCTTGTTCTTCCGAATAATAAACACTGAGCTTTTGCATGAGGATATTTTTAAATGTATTTAGAAACATAATAGGAGGGAGATTCTTCGTATCAAGGAAATGTTTCCATAGATACTGCATGTTCTTCCAAGTAATCTGAGGTGCGCGAATAACACCATCCATGTTTTCGGGTATAATGTTATTTATCGTGTTTTCATTTGGTAACGTAATATCCAGATATTCGGTAATAAAATTTGTAATAAGTAAGTCAGAGTCCATATTCTTCACGTAAAATGCGGAGAATAAAAGTTCATCGTCATTACTAGACGACACGACAAATTCGTCGGAAGAACCATATCGTAACGAATAGTGAGATGCTACACATAGAAGGTCTAATGACAAATTATGTATAATTTTATTCCAAACATGTTCGTAGCGAACCGTATCATTTATAGTTACTAACCGACAATCAATATACGAATGGTCGTGATATTTGTTTTTGAATGTCTGTCCGATGGTAATCCCTAATAAGAATTGACATATAGAATTTAATTCCTTGATAAACTGACGAGATGAGGGTTTAACATAATGGATTAAGTTAGTATTTTTACGATGGATACTATCACCAAGTATTGTAAGAAAATACTTGGCTTGATTTCTGGTTGCGAACAATGTAGGATATAACGCATCAATAACACTCTGAATAGTAATAGATTCTGGTATACTTGTGATAAGACTGGTGTCCTTAATGCGTTTCATGATATAAATTTTGGTCCTCTGTTTCCAAGACATTAAATTTTTACCTCGCGTAATTGTAGTTAAAATTTTATGTAATATGTCATCTTCGGTAATGACCTGGTAATGAATTCCATCATAATAAAAAAACCTATCAGTTGCGGAATTAAAAAAATATTGGTTATCGCTTAAAAACGAATGGATAAACGTATCTTGTTCTTGTGTTAATTCTTCGATGCGAGATACCCTTTGTTCGTGGGTGGATTTGATGTTCTCAACAATATTCGGGAGTTGGTTGTTAACATAAGAATAAATCTTCGCAGTCATCCATTCATCGTCTTTAAACTGCGAATAGATTTGATGGATTGTGTTGGTTGATTTACTAATACACTCGTCAAATGTATATTTAGGTGTCTTTGGTTCTATTTGGTTCTCCATTATACAATATAACAAACAAAACTTTATATTGTATTTTTTATAACTTATATGGTAACTACACTACGTAAGTCTTTATCCTTTCGGTACATGTCTTCACTGTCAGCAATGCTAGATAGTAAATGCTTCGAAATAATTGCGTTCGTATTTAATACTGCCTCTGACGATAATACCGCAAACCATTGGTACTTTGGTCGTCTTAAAATCTCCTCCGCTGGTATTAATATACCGTATGAATCTGGATGAAATTGAATATATGCTTCTTCCATTAAATTTTCGAGGAGTATTTGTTTTCCTTGATTATTTTTGACACCAATTAACTCAGCACCTAATAAATTCATTCGTTGGGTTTGAATAGCAGATTCGCACCAATAAGATAAATCCCCAACGAATTCGTTTTCATTTGAATAATGCCCGGAATTGTCGCGAGTTTTCAAGTATTCTATACACTCGGCTATAACCGGGTCGTTTTTCGAAGCACCAATAAACGAAGTATCTGGCGAAAACATTTTATTTCCCGTACTTTTAAGAAGATTTGTATTACGATTAATATTTTCACATACGAACGGTTTGTTCCATGCAATCCCATTTTCATAAAACTGCTTTAAGTTTTTGGTACACACAAATGAATTCGGGACAGTCATGCCGCCATAAAAGTAGATTAATTGAAGGATACCTAGTTCTCGTAGATGGGTTCTAGTAGGCTCAGCAACCTTATTCAAATCAACGTCCCAAGAAGGAAGCAATTTACTAAACGACTCGTCGTCGATTAAGCAAATGTTAAAATCTTTACCACATTGGTCTATAATTGTTTTAATTGTTAAATGAATATAGGGTTGGTTTAAATCGGTAGTATTACGAGAGTAAAAATCCTTCCACTTTCGCGCATTTACTTCATACTTAGTATGAATCCATATCTTAGGACGGTTATATCCGTATAAGGGGGAATCGTTTAATAGATATTTCTGGATAAGTTCATATTCATCATTCGATTCAAATGGTTGTTTTAATTTATTTGCGAAGTAGCTTGCGACAAACACAATGCCTAATGTGAAAAAATATGTTGATGCATTCTTTGAACTAAATAACATTCTGTGTGGATATATACTATAGTATTTTATTTTTTCACCGATAGATACTTAGCTAGTAAAATATGGTGTAATCAATATTGTATTTGGACTTGTTATAATTAATTCGCGATGTAAACATTACCTCTTCGTGTTTGCATATTTGACGAAGAATTGTAGTGAATGAGTTATATGTCATTGTCCGTTCCAGATAAAAATGCTTACCGTGATGGTAAAATTCTTTCAAAGAATCACAAAAGTCAACATGGTACTCATTATATATCATTTTTTTATATGCGTTCATGTCGACCAGGTAATAATTATCTTTTTTTAAAGAAATTTTGTCAAGAAGATTATGTAATAGAGTTAATGGGACTCTTTCTTTGAATATCTGAGAGTTCATAAAACGCGAGTATATAATACTTTATATATATATTTCCTAAATAGGTATCGCTATAATTCTACTTAGGCACTAAAGTGTTTGTAATAGACTGTTGTTTTAATTTTTCTAAATACAAGATTCCATCCATTAGTTCCTCTTGTGCATGTTGAATCCAATCTAATGTAGATAAATCAGTCCGGTCCAAGTTTGTGCCATATTTTTTTTGACCGAAATTCGCACGACTTACAAACTGGTGTAATACTCCCTTAACCACACTATCCAATTCCTTACAATTTATTGTATCAGTGTCTGACATAGTAATATCTATATGTATGTCTATACCTTTATGTCAATAACGCATGTAAGTTATTTGTAAATAAGGCTAATTCAATTTCATCTTCGCGCACATTATGCACGATTGTAATATATTTACATAAAAATGGTATAATTTCATATTTGACATCCTCACTTAATATATGCGTTTGCTTTACAAAGGAAATAAAATAATCCAGAATATCTATAACGGAATATCCATAATCAAAAATATCGTACAATATATGAATTGCCTTATGTATTTCATTATTGCGAATATGGGTTATATACTTTTCGAGTATATCATCGGATATAGTAGATACCAGTTTCTTGCATAATTCTATATTTACAGGCATATCCAATATGTAGACTTTTTCAATGTAATTAATCATCAAACGAATAGAGTTGTCCGCTATTTTCAACAAGTACTCTTTGGCTTCTTCGTCAATGATAATTCGTTCATTGTCTATGATTTTATTCATGATACATGCGATATCGGTTTGGGTAGGTTGGTCGATACGAATAATGTGAGTCCTTGACTGAATACTTTCTATTACTTTTTGAAGATTTCCACACACAGAGATAAAGTTAATGTTGTTTTTGTATTTATCAATGTAATTACGGAACACCTGTTGACTTTGTTCGTTAATACTGTCGATGTCATCTACAATCACTATTTTTTTCTTACCATGAATTGAACTTCTGGATTGACAAAATGTCTTCATTTCGTTTCTAAAATACTGGATTCCTTGTTCCTTTAGATTATTGATAAACAAGGTGTTGTATTCGGGGAACGAATCGTTTTTCGATAATCCATAATATTCTCGTATAATCGCATATAGTAATGTAGTTTTCCCAGAACAAGTATTACCTACAAATAATAAATTCAAATTATCTATATCAATAAGGGTATGTATGGTTTTCTTTAGAGGATTGCTTATGTAAAAATCATCAATGTAATAAGGTTTATACTTGTTTATAAATGTATTGTCTACAACTTTGGATTTCATATTCAAGGGTGTATAATATGTTTTCATGAATTTATATCATTTATGTAAAACTATTATAAAGATATGTTGTATTATTATTACAAATGCCATCTCATTATGAAGTGTTGGGGGTAGATAAAACCGCAACTGATATTGAAATAAAAAAGGCATATCGTAGTGCGTCATTGAAATATCATCCGGATAGAAATTCAAGTAAAGAAGCCGTAACCAAAATTCAAGAGATAAATGCTGCCTATGAAATTCTAAGCGATAAACAAAAGAAAGCAGAGTATGATAATGAATTGAATGGCGTTCGTAAAGACCCGTTTCAACAAATGAATACTGGCTTCAATGCTAATTTCAATGACATCAATAGTATGTTTAATATGATGTTTAATGGTAGACCACTTCATCCGGGTATGCCAAACGTGCAAGTGTTCCGTAACGGTAACTCCACAACACACGTATTTACTAGTAACACCGGTAACCGGGCTCCTCCTATAATCATAAAAAAGATTGAAATCACACTCGAACAATCCTATTCTGGTTGTTCTATTCCCGTAGAATTTGAAAGATGGGTCCAACGAGATAACCAGAGAGAACCTGAAACAGAAAAGGTAATGGTTGATATAGCAGAGGGCGTTAATAACAATGAAACATTTCAATTAAAGGGTATTGGAAATAAACATGAAGACATCCGGGGAGATGTCAAATTTGTTATACAAATAATAAATACTACAGAATTTAAAAGACAAGGATTAGATTTATTATGTGATAAAGAGCTGTCCCTTAAGGAAGCCTTGTGTGGATTTTCATTTTCATTTACTCATCTAAATGGAAAAAAACTCTCTATAAATAATAATAATCCGATTACGATAATAAAAGACGGTCAACAGCAATTATTTCAAGGATTGGGAATGAAGCAAGACGGTCGAGTTGGAAATATGGTTTTTACGTTTCGCGTTAAGTTCCCCAATGAATTATCCGAAGAGCAACGTACACACATTGCGGCGGGTTTGCCATAAAATATTCTTCATGTAAAGAATATTTTAGAACTAGTTAAGCAGAAATCCTCTTGGTTGGAATATCTTTGTCTACTAGGTAGATAGAATTTTCAGTTACAATAATAAACTCCGAACCAGATTTGAAAATCTTTGTTATTGGACTTGTATACTCTTCTTCACTCTTGACAAGTAATTTCTCTTGCGTCTCCTTTACACCGATTAAAGACTCTTTCTCAATTGATGACGTCCAATAATCCATCATTATTGGTTTATCCTCAACGATAGATAACTTAGTTACGTGCTGCATTGTATTGTTTTCAGGTAATCTATAATTACCCGCGGATGTAGGTTGGGATGAAGTATCTTGCATTTTTCACAATATAGAGTTATACTATACAGATTACTTTAAATACTTAAATAGATAAGTATATTTATCCGTTTAGGGAAGAATTGCGTATAACGGTCAAATCTTAAATATACACAGTATGTAACTCTAGGATGAGCGCACACAAAACGAATAAGCAGCAAATTATAGAAACGTATTATAGTGTTTTACATGATTTTGTAAAGAAAATAAAATCATCTGAAATCATATTATCGTCAAAACATTCTATTCATAGTTTATCAGTAGGGATAAACGCGGTCCATCGTGTATTTGAATATACATTGTTAAAAACAAAACAACTAGATAAGGCATATTATCAATCGCAACAAACATATCATTATTTTATAGAATATATAGAACAAGTAAATACGTCACATATCACGAATGGTTTAAATCACAAAGACGCAGTTCTATTCGTGTATAAAAAGGCTATCTTTGATATTCATGACGGAAATGAAAATGAAAAAACCAACACACTCATTAACATTATGTCAAACTCCTCGGAACAGATTAACATAAACGACAAAGAATGGAGAACATTGTTCCTTAGGATGTCTAAGTTCATAAATACTGTGCTATGTTGGAACAATTACTTATATGATTTTATCTTTAGAATTGAAATATGCGAACGATTTTTAGAAAAGTATTTGATAAACATCGAACGGTTGGATTTTACTACCTATTACCTGGAATACATGCATCAAAATTTTCCAATAAGCCAAGACAAGTATATTGACCTGTTGAATAAAATGTTGTCGAAGAGCGAAAAAACAAAACGTGTTCGGAGTGGGTCAATGACAGAAAAAGAAAAGAATGATATAGTATTTGATAAAATAGCAGTGGGAAGTAAAACGTTTAAAACTCAATTTGATACACTTACCACGGAGGAGTTTATAGGGTGGTTGTATGAGTAATCATGTTACGTATTCATAATTTCGTCGTAGTACTCGTTTGTCAATACAATTGTCTTTTTTCTTACTTTTTCCTTCTTTATTTTTGGTTCTATGTTTACATTCTTTACAGCAATATTATAATATTCATCTCTTAATATTTGTTTAATTGATTCATACACAAATCGCAAGATGCGTTCCGTACAATTTCCTACAATCAAACAACTTCCGGTCCTGAATATCATGAATGATATTTCGGAGTATTTCGTCGCACTGTCTAATTCACTCATCTTCATAGTCCGGTCTTCGTGTATTAATCTTCCTTGTTGTTGGTCTATATTAAATCCCAATTCATGATTATAATAATATTTGCATTTTACACCGGGATAACTACATGGGTCATAAGCGGTTTCTATATTGTATTTAGAACTACGCAATATATTATGAAGTTTATCGCGATTAATGTAAAATCCACAATTGAAGTTTGAGTTAATCAACACATTCTGTTCGATATCATGTTCCAAAAAGTCCAACGGTAAGCTAACATGCGGGGTTAATAACTCTATCACCATAACTTTTACTTTGAATAATATTTCATGATTTAATACTCCAGGTATCTCTAATTTACCCGTATTAAATACTTTGACATGGATCTCGCGATATTCCTGTTGAAACTTGAATCTCAAGATAATCGCAAAACAGTTATAAAATGCGTTTTTGACCTTACCACGACATGTCATTATATCTTTCTTGGATATTCCTATGGTAATCTTACGCTCATCTTTGAATTTTAATCGTCTTGCGTCTGGATTATCAAGCTGTTTTATAATTACTTCTGTATAATAGTTTATATTCTCAATCTTGTGCTGATATGTTTCGAGTTCTTCTTTCGTCTTTGAGACTATTTTTATCTGTTTTTTTAGAACACCTTCTTCTGGTTTCCAATAATCAATAACCGGAATTTCCCAAAAGATCGTTTGGATGTCTATAGGTTGATTCAGGAACAAGACCTTAGTTGTTGTTGATATATATAGGTCGTCACATTCGGGAACATCACCCGTAATTTCTTCTACACTATTTGTATTTACGTTATTATAACCAGAATCTTCTTGCTTACTGTTTGACTGTGACGAGAGGGTTGTAAAATCATATTCGTTCGTGTCTTGACATGATATAAAACTCGCCCATTCGTCGTCTATCATATTATCTGATTTATATTACTATTGAAACAATATAGATACGTTTATATTGTTTCAATTTTATGTATAGCTGTCCGTAAAGTTTACACAGAAATAATCTAATATAGAGTTTAGGTCAGCATTCTCAGAATGTGCTATTACTTCCATATTATCTAAAAATGTTTGCGTTGTAAGGTGAATTTTATTACGAATGATATAATTAAAATACCGTATCATAACACTTTTTTTGTCTATATTGTATTTTATGCTTATATATTGGATAAATTCTTTTAATTCATATACCTTTCCATCACGATGCATGTTGTATATTTTGTTCCAACTGTCGTTTGTTATGATACTACCGCTCCATTCTGATAAATTTTGGTTTAATTGGATGAAATTTATCATACTACGAATATCAGACTTATATGTTTTTTGAATCGTCCGTATATCTAGTTCCGACAATTGTAAATTTTCATTCGTAGCAACATTCTCTATGAACTTATAAATTTCTTTTTCTGGAAGCTGGTCGAACCGTACACAAATAAATTCACTTTGTAATGACGTTACCAACTTGCTTATATAATTACATATCAAACAAAATCGAACATTATAATTCATTGACTGCATCAAATACTTCAATGCTTGTTGTGCGTTTTTCGTCATATAATCGGCTTCATCTAATATTACAAATTTAATACCTACCTCAAAAAAACTATTGGATTTTACGAATTGCTGAATTTGATTACGAATTATGTCAATACCACGTTCGTCCGATGCGTTCAAATGTATGACATTCTCTTTATTTATCTTGCTATGTTTTCGTTGATGCTCGTTTATTAAATTAATTATGGTTGTCGTTTTACCGGTTCCTGGAGGTCCATAGAACAATAAATTTGGAAAATAATCTTTATTAATTATGTTTTTGAATATTGTCCGGTTTGTAGGATCTAATACTATATTTGAAAACTCTCCGGGTCTGTATTTCTCAACCCATGGAACGCTTTGTGTAATAGTTGTCATATACAGTTTACATAAGGGAACTGTTTATGTCAGTTCGTTTTGAATATCTAAAAATTGAATTTAGTAGTTTTGTTTATATTTTGTAAAAATCATATAGTAATAATCTATCAGGCAATATAAGTGATGTCTAGTAGAATCGGCGGATATCTGGAATTAATCATTGGTCCTATGTTTTCAGGGAAAACGACACGCCTTATAGACATATACAATTCAGAATATGCTAACAATCAAAATATTAAGGTTATTAATTTCAGTGCCGATACTAGGTATCATGACTCTATGTTATCTACCCATGATAAAGTGATGATACCGTGTGTATTTTCAAGCACTATCAAAGAGGTATGCGAAGAGCCCATGATACATAATTATGACATTATACTTATCAATGAAGGACAATTCTTTCCCGATTTATATGAATCGGTAATCCATCTTGTTGAAACATATAAAATGAAGGTTTATATCTGTGGATTAGACGGGGATTTCAAGCGCAATAAATTTGGCAAAATGTTAGACCTTATTCCGGTATGTGATAAAATAATAAAGTTGACTGCGGAGTGCGTTAAATGTAAACGTCCCGCAATCTTTTCAAAAAGACTTTCAGAAGAAGAACAACAAGTTGTAATTGGCTCTAGCAATTACGCACCGATGTGTCGAGAATGTTACAATCCTTAAAAATCATATTCCATATTACTACTATTCTTATCATGTTTTTTTTGTTGTGTATATTGGTCGTAATCAGTACGATACATATTGGTAAGCTTGTCATATTTTGTAATAAATCGATTACACCTACACTCCTCTAATATAATCGTTTCAACTATTTTTTTGTCCTCGTTTACAACTATTTCCATCATATCTTTTGTTATTCGGTCAAAAATTCGGTTCAATATCGGATTGTAAAATACCCAGTTGTTACGATACGCCCGTACAAACAATCTTGTTTTTTCATTACTAATCGGAAGAGCCGATGTAACTATGGTATTTACGTACTTTCCAAATTTAACGCGAGCAATCGTGTAATGAGGTAATACATACTCGTTCTCAACAACCAGTTTTTCAATACCAAATATTCTGTTTGCTATAGAATCTTTTCCAGCCATATATTCATAGATAGCCTTTGTTTTTCCATTACGAATATTCCGTTCAAATCGTTCAGAGATAGGAAACGGGTTTTGACGATTACCGAAAGTATGCACTTCTGATATATGTAAAATGTCTAATGAATTCTCGGTTACTGTCCTAGCATCCATATTGAAATCTTTTTCAATCGTAACGTGTCTAAAATTTTTATCATGTATTTCTGGTTCAATCCAATCAAATTCATTTACCATATCCTCTTCCTCGTGCGTGTTACTATTTTCACTAGTATCATCCACATGAGTATCCTTCATAAATATCCACCCATTATTACACATAAACTTGTAATGAGGAGTATCCGTTTGATTATTGAATGAAGTTGCGGTTCGAGGGATATCTTGACCTGGCATTGTAACCATTCTACCGGTTGTATTGTAGGTAAAACTATGGTACGGACATACCACACAATTCAATTCGGTATCTATACGCCCTTTCGATAATGACGCACCGCGATGAGGACATATATCATGAATTCCATGAACGTTATTTTCATCGTCCTTCCATATTGTAATTGGTATTTCATTTATGATGACTCTATGTGGGATATTCTTATACAATGATTTTGTTTGTCCTACTACATACCAACGACTTGCCGTAGCAATCATCTCATAGGATACTATCAAATTCAAAATACATACATATTGAAAAAATAAAAACATTTTGTCTGTATTCTATCTTCTCGAGAAGTTTTTATATTTATGTCGTCAAATCTATATAGAATCTTTCTTCTATATTACAATAATCATGAATAAGATTGAAGTTGGCACTAAACTCGATTTTTCAGATGTTCTTATCCGACCTAAGCGTAGCACTATTAACAGCCGTTCAGAAGTAGACGTCGTTCGAAAGTTCAAATTCAAGTACTCCAATGTGGAGTGGGAAGGAACACCTATTATCTCAGCGAATATGGATACTACCGGAACGTTTGATGTGTATAATGTTCTACACAAATACAATATTGTGACTGCTATGAATAAATTCTATACTGCGGACGACTATAAGGAAGCCTATGATACATATCATTTGAATCCTAATCTATTTATGGTATCTACAGGTATCGGCGAAGGTTCCTTCGAATACCTAGAAAATGTATTTCAGAAGGTTGATTGTAATTGGATTTGTATTGACATCGCAAATGGGTATATTTCAAATTTAGTAACCTTTTGTAAAGAAGTTCGGTCTAGGTATCCCGATAAAATTATTGTTGCCGGAAATGTAGTAACAAGAGAAATTGTCGAGGAGTTGATTTTAAATGGCATGGTTGATATTGTTAAAATCGGCATTGGACCAGGGTCAGCATGCACTACGCGGTTAAAGACGGGCGTAGGTATGCCACAATTATCAGCCATTATAGAATGTGCGGATGCGGCACATGGCGTAGGAGGATTAATTATTGGTGATGGCGGAATAACTTCTCCAGGAGACTGCGCTAAGGCATTCGGAGCAGGTGCTGATTTCGTTATGATGGGAGGTGCGTTTGCCGGACATGATGAGAATCCAGGAGAAATTAAGGTAATTGATGGGGTCAAATACAAATCTTTTTATGGAATGAGCTCATCACTCGCAATGAAAAAACATTATGGAGAAATGGCAAAATATAGATCATCGGAAGGGAGAGAATTACTTGTTAAATACAAAGGTGCCCTAGAGAGCACTATACTAGATTACCTAGGAGGCATACGCAGCACTTGCGCGTATATAAACGCACAATCGATTAAACATATGGCAAAATGCACTACTTTCGTGCAAGTTAACAATCAACTAAACACTAGTTTGGTTAAGTAATTGTGCCAAATACATTTTTGAAATGATATAAAGTTATTTGAGTTATTTGTTTATATAACTTTATGGAAATACCGCACGAAGAACCTATAAAAAAGAAGAGAGGACGAAAAAAGAAGTCTGAAACATTAGCTACTTCCGATACCCCCGTGGAAGAAACTGTACCTAAGAAACGAGGACGGAAACCAAAAGGAGGTAAGTTGGTACTTAAGCCAGATGACTCCACCAATGAAAGCAATAATATTACTAACGTTATTCTCCATTTGAAATGTTCCATGGACGATATGACTTTACATAATAACAATTTGTCTCATTATGTTAATGACCCACTAGAATACAATCCATTGGCGCCACCTACCGTGACTAGTTATGATAATATGGTTACTAACAATTTTTCTGTCTACGATTCGATTGAACGAGAGAACAGTCATCTACAAGAGCCCGACAAAATGATCACAACGGATAATAATCTATGTAATCTATGTAAAGGTGTTCTTACTTCGACAGATGATGCCAGTTCTCAAGAACATGAGGAGATGGACAACATCAGTATGAAAGATATTAATATGAAACTGAAAGAAATCAAGCTTCAATTATATAAATCCGAGTATCCAGACAAAAAGGTCGCATGTTTCTGGTGTACGTATGAATATGATAATCCCGCATGTTATATTCCAAAACACGATTTAGATAACCAAATGTGTGGCTATGGCTCGTTTTGCCGACCGGAATGTGCGGCTGCGTATTTAATGCAAGAAAATATAGATGACTCTATTAAATTTGAGAGATATCATTTATTGAATCAAATTTACGGTAAAGTTTATAACTTTACAAAAAATATTAAACCAGCCCCTAATCCACACTACTTGTTGGATAAATTTTACGGTAATTTATCAATACAAGAATACAGGAAATTATTAAAGTCAGACCATATGTTACTGGTTATTGATAAACCGATGACGCGAATATTACCCGAACTTCACGAAGAAAATGAAGACTTTATGAATAACTATAATTCAAATAATGTTAATAATTCGGGTGTATATAAAGTCAAACGTCAAAGTGAAAAGAAAAAAGGACCAAGTAAAAGTGAAATTATCAAGGAAACGTTCGGATTGTAATGTTCTTGATACGAAGAAAAACAATATAAACGGTATTTGACAGATACTGTATAATGACAAATACAGTATCTATTAAACTCATGGGTGGGTTGGGAAACCAACTGTTCCAATTATTTACTGCTATTACCTATGGATTGGAAAATACATGTAATGTTATTTTTCCATATACCGAACAATTGCGTTCTGGTACCATACGTAATACATATTGGAACACGTTTTTAATAGGATTGCGTAATATGACAACCTATGAACCATCATGTAAAGAAACAAATGAATCCTTGTTATCAATGCCTATGTATAGCGAGAAAAGTTTTGACTATAAAAAAATATCTAGTCCAAAAGGACCCAGAATGTTATTACATGGATATTTTCAGAGTTATAAATATTTCAATAAACACTGGGATACCATAAAACAAATGATTTGTCTTGAAGAACAACAAACTGCTATCAAACGTGAATATGCGGATTTATTTTCAGGTAAAGAAACAGTTAGTCTGCATTTTAGAATAGGAGATTATATTACGATTCAAGACTGTCATCCCATTATGCCTATTGATTATTATTATAATGCGATTTGCAATCTAATGATGCGAAAGGATAAACAATATCGTATTCTGTATTTCTGCCAAGATATAGATAATGAAAGAGTTTCTTTGATTATCAATCGTTTGACGGGTATGTTTCCAGATATCGAATTCGTCAAGATTGATGACGAGATTGACGATTGGAAACAAATGCTTATTATGAGTGTATGTTCGCATAACATTATCGCAAATAGCACATACAGTTGGTGGGGAGCATGGTTTAATATGAACCCTAATAGGCGCATATATTATCCTAACAAGTGGTTTGGTAAATCACTATCACATAATACAATCGACCTGTTTCCACGCGAATGGGTCAAAGTATATTGGTAAACATAAAATTGAAAATGATATAATAAGATGGTTCTAGTAAATAACTATACATTATAACCATGGTATCAGTATCTAAGAAGGAATTAACTGAAAATTATGCTGCTCTTACTAGCATACCGTTTGTACGCAGAACCATCAAGTGCGTTAAACAATTAACTAAAGAAAATAAAGAACTTCGCAAAGAAAATGAAATGTTTAAAAAAATGATTGATACTTTGTTTGACATGCAGTCCGCAAATGGGACTAAACATAACGGTTGTTGTGGTCCTACTGTGAATCAACCTGTATCAGAAGTTGCTATTAAAAAGGAAAGGGTAGTTGTTGACCTCTCAAAAGATATCTCACACTCAACTGATGAGAATGTTGTATATGACATAACTGACAAATCCAACAACCATTTACATGACAAACCATTTACATATGGAGATTCTGGCGAGACCCTATGGCGTGGCAATGTAGGCGACACTACTGAACGCAGTGAAACTGAAATTACTAATGATATGGAAGAAGACAAAACAAATATTGTGGAAGAGGAATCTGCTGAGGAAGAGGAGGAGGTTGATGTAGAGGAAGAGGAGGAGGTTGAACTAGAGGAAGAGGAGGAGGTTGAAGTTGAGGAATCTGCCGAGGAGGAGGTTGAAGTTGAGGAATCTGCCGAGGAAGAGGAGGAGGTTGAAGTAGAGGAAGAGGAGGAGGAGGAGGAGGAGGGTGAAGTTGAGGAATCTGCCG
>Ga0233451_10000872_pt1 | contig 29968 bp, 30 predicted proteins | sample 011ome_29_FD_183052 | JGI IMG/M metagenome (GOLD analysis project Ga0233451, IMG submission 183052) | Coastal salt marsh microbial communities from the Groves Creek Marsh, Skidaway Island, Georgia - 011504CT (spades assembly) | ecosystem: Environmental > Aquatic > Marine > Intertidal zone >... | reverse complement strand
CCAACATGCAAGAGGTCATGGCGCGCCACGGCCAAGTCATGTTGATCACCGACGCCCAAGGACAGGCCAGCGCATCTGACGGCACGCACAGCCTGTTGAAATTGCCCGCGACTGGTGATCTGTCTGGACCAATCGTCTATGCCTTGCCCGCGCAGCTTTTGGCCTATCATACGGCGATGACCAAGGGGACGGATATCGACCAACCGCGCAATTTGGCGAAGTCGGTGACCGTGGAATGACACTTGACCAAGCGTTGGACGCGCTGCGACAGCACGCTGATCCAACAACAGTTGCGGCAAAGCAGACCTATCACAAAATTGACCGCCTCTATCTAGGGGTTGGAAATGATGCGATTAACGACCTGACCAAACTGTGGCGTCAACAGCTATCTGTGAGCGAACGCGTTACATTGGCCGCAGAGCTATGGACCACAAACATATTCGAGGCCCGCGTTGCCGCCGCCAAACTGTTAACCCAAGCGCGCATCAAAGATGATGCTGCGGTGTGGGATTTGATCCAGACTTGGGTGCCAGACTTTGAGAGCTGGGCCATCGCGGATCACGCCTGTTCTGCCGCGCAAAAACGGGTGGTTGCGGATCCCACGCGCATTGAGACAGTGGAACAATGGACCGCATCTGACCACATGTGGACCCGCCGTGCGGCCTTTGTCGCAACGCTGCCTTGGACAAAACAGAATTTCCCAAAACCGCATGAGCTGATCATCCGCGATCGTGTGCTGGGATGGGCGGCTGAATTGGTCACAGACCATGACTGGTTCATTCAGAAAGCCATCGCATGGTGGCTGCGGGATTTATCGCGCCATGACGCCCAGCGCACACGAGATTTTATCGCGCAATATGGCGATCAAATGAAACCCTTTGCCCGCAAAGAGGCATCGTGCCATTTGTCCGACTAAGGCCGGACAAACAGATCAAATTTCGACAACCCCGCCAAGGGCGCATTGACCGCGCGCAGGGCCGACAACGACACCTCGGCCGCATCTGTGCTATTGGCGCCACCAGAACGTGGGAACAGATAGACATTCACGCTATCGCCCGTCGCAAGATTGGTAATCTGACCGGCCATGGGTTCGCTGACAAATCCGGTTTTGACCCAAAATCCCACCTCGGCCGGGTTGCCCAAACTGCCCACAACGGTGCCCAGTTTGCGCAACGCATCCACATCCGCGGTTGCCATAGCGTTTTCGCGATCTTGGCTGCTGACAACATCCAAGGCGTCGGGCGATGTGTTTTGCCCCGTATTTTCCAACACAGCCGGCTGGACGATTGGTTCAGGATCTGGGCTAGGTTGCAAAACGGGTTTGGATGGTATTTCATCACATCCGGCCAAAATGATACAGCTGATGACAATTGCAGTTCGCATAGGCAACATTTCACACTCCGATTTGTCGGTTTTTTCCAAAAACTGGTCTGGACAGGCTTGCCACCCGTGCCAGCTGCACCTAGCTTAGCGACATGACAGCTCCATTGATAGACCCCTTTCATCGCGCCATTACATATCTGCGCGTCTCAGTCACCGACAGGTGTGATTTTCGCTGCGTGTATTGCATGGCCGAAAACATGCAGTTTTTGCCGAAAAAGGAATTGCTGACACTTGAGGAATTGGACCGCATGTGCAGCAAATTCATCGATCTGGGTGTGGAAAAATTACGCATCACAGGGGGCGAGCCGCTGGTGCGTCGCGATATCATGCAGTTTTTCAACAGCATGGGCCGGCATCTGGAAACGGGGGCCCTGCGCGAACTCACCGTGACCACCAATGGATCACAATTGGAACGCTTTGCGCAGGATTTATACGCCGCCGGTGTGCGCCGCATCAACGTATCGCTGGATACGATTGATGAGGAAAAATTTGCCCGCGTCACCCGTTGGGGCCGCCTGCCCCAAGTGTTGCGTGGACTGGATGCAGCCCAAGCCGCTGGGTTAAAGGTTAAAATCAATGCTGTCGCGCTTAAAGGATTTAACGAAGACGAATTGATACCCATGACCCAATGGTGCGCCGAACGCGGCATGGACCTGACATGGATCGAGGTTATGCCCATGGGCGACATGGGTGAAATTGACCGTATCGGTCAGTATTGGGCGCTGGACGATGTGCGCGCAGAATATGCCAAGCATTACACCCTGACCGAGCTTTCTGAACGAACAGGCGGGCCCGCGCGCTATGTCAAATTAGAGCAAACAGGCCAGAAAATTGGATTTATCACCCCGCTATCGCATAATTTCTGCGAAAGCTGCAATCGGGTGCGTCTGACCTGTACTGGTGAATTGTACATGTGTCTGGGCCAAGAGGACATGGCCGATCTGCGCAAACCGCTGCGCGATTTTCCCAACGATGATGCCGCCTTGGAACAGGCCATTCGACAGGCGATCGTGCTGAAACCCAAGGGCCATGATTTCGATTATTCGCGCCAGACCGTATCTGGTCAGGTCACACGACACATGAGCCACACAGGCGGATAATCAAACCGGCATGCGTGTCTGCACAATCTGAACAAACCAGCTGGATCCGGCGGGAATAATGTCGTCGTTGAAATTATAATACGGGTTATGCACTGGGGCGCTGTCACCATTGCCAACCAATATATAGGCCCCCGGCCGTTGTTCCAACATAAACGCGAAATCTTCGCCCCCCATGATCAGCGGGGCATCATCGCAATCGCCAGCAATTTCGCGTGCGACCTGACTGGCATAGTCCGTGTGATCTGCATGATTGACCATCACAGGATAGCTGCGTTGGAATTTTGCATCAACCGTGGCCCCAAACGCAGTGCCGGTGGCGGTGGCTATGTCGACCAAGCGTTGTTCCGCCAAATCGCGAACACCGGCATCCAATGTGCGCACGGTCCCTTTCAAATGGACCGCGCTTGGGATCACATTATAGGCATGCGACGAACTTTCGACGGATGTGACCGAAACCACAACCTGATGCACAGGATCGGTATTTCGGCTGGAAATGGTTTGCAGGGCCGTGATGATTTGGCTGGCGACAACAACGGGGTCTACCGCCTCGTGTGGTTTGGCGGCGTGGCCCCCTTTGCCTGCTACATGAATATCAAAAAAATCGGATGCTGCGAAAAATGGACCAGGACGGATCGCAAATTGCCCAGCGGGCATCCCAGGCCAGTTGTGCATGCCATAGACCTCTTGGATGTAAAACCGGTCCATCAATCCATCATCACACATTTCACGTGCGCCTGCACCGCCCTCTTCTGCGGGTTGGAAAATCACCACTGCAGTGCCGTTAAATTGACGGGTTTCACACAGATATTTGGCAGCCCCCAGCAGCATGGCCGTATGTCCGTCATGGCCACAGGCGTGCATTTTACCGTCATGGGTCGATGCATAGTCCAGCCCTGTCATTTCCTGAATGGGCAGCGCATCCATATCTGCGCGTAAACCAATCACGCGATCCGATGTGGTCTGCTTGCCGCGAATGACCCCAACAACGCCCGTGCGCCCAATGCCTGTTTCCACCTGATCGCAACCAAATGCGCGCAATTTATCCGCAACCAGTGCGGATGTGCGATGGGTGTCATACAAAACCTCGGGGTGGGCATGGATGTCACGGCGCCAAGCTGTGATTTCGGGTAATAATTCGGCCAGTCGGTTAATAATCGGCATATTGGGCCCCTTGCGTTTGGGGGCAGTGTAATTGCAAAATAAAAACAGCACCACCATTTTCACGCCAGAATGAAAACGATTTTTTCGTCACAACATCGCATTTGAACACTGTTCCTGACGGGCGCAGCCATTCGGAACAATGTTCCGAGCATTCCCTACAAATACACATGTAAGGGTGTTGAATTGGTCGGAAATTCCGGTAGTTCTAGGAAAATTTTCCAGATTTAGGTGAAAAAATGTTCCCCGAGTTCGAATTTGAAGCACTAACTGCACCGGTTGCGTCATTTTATGCCGCTTTGGCCTTGGGCGTGCTGTTTGGTTTGCTAGCTGAGCAAACCAAATTTTGTTTGCGTCGCAGCGTTGTTGGGCCAGATCGGCGCAAGGCTGGTGGGGTGTGGGCGATGGCGCTGGCCGTTGCGGTTTTAGGCACACAGGCCGCCATTTGGTTTGGCTTGATCGATTTTTCACGGCATCGTTTTTTTAACACCGACATGCCCGTGGTTGCCATCGTATTGGGCGGGCTGATGTTTGGCGCAGGTATGATTTTAACGCGCGGCTGTGCATCGCGGTTAACAGTGCTGTCAGGTACGGGAAATATCCGTGCCTTGGCCACATTGGTGATGTTCGCGATCGCGGCCAACGCCACGTTAAAGGGCCCACTGGCCCAAACGCGACTGGATTTGGGGGCCGTTAAGCTAAACATTGCATCTGCTCAAGAAACCGCTATCGCCTATGGTGCATGGATTGGCGTCGTACTTGCGCTGGGTTTGATCATATTTGCGCTGCGGTCCGGTAATTCAGGCGGTTTATTAATCCGCGCGGCGGGCATCGGTGCAATTGTGGCGGCCAGTTGGGCGATCACGGGCTATGTCCTTTATGATGATTTTGATGTGATCCCATTGGAAAGCGTGGCCTTTACCCTAACTGCGGCGGATACGCTGTTTTGGATCACTGCCTCAAGCGTTGTGGACACCAAATTCACGCTGGGCCTGATTGCAGGTGTCGTCGCAGGCGCAGGCATTTCCGCAATCATCGGCGGCCGGTTTATATGGGTTGGATTTGACGGACCACGCCAAATGGGTCGCTATGCGCTGGGTGCCGCGATGATGGGGTTTGGGGGCGTCACAGCGGGCGGCTGTACCGTTGGCGCGGGATTGGCAGGCATTCCCACGCTGTCAATCGCTGCCGTATTGGCATTGATCGCCATAATTGCAGGGGCCAAGGGGATGGATTACACGCTGAACGCTATTCCATCTTTTCGCGGATACGGCGGATTAAATACCACACTGCCCCAACAACCGGCAGAGTGATCATTGCCGTTAGCATCCCCTTTGAGATCTGCAGCGATTCTGACAGGGGATAGACCAAATAACCCGCCAAGGACACGGCATAGTAGCTGATGGCGACAACAGACAGACCTTCGACTGTTTTTTGCAAACGCAGTTGCAGGTCTGATCGTTTATCCATGCTTTCTAACAAAGCTTGGTTTTGCGCCGAACGTTCCACGTCAACTTTGGTACGCAACAAATCGCCCGCGCGCATGGCGCGATCCGCCATTGCGGCCAGCCGTGTTTCGGTGGATTTCACGGTGCGCATTGCCGGTTCATAGCGGCGCATCATAAATTCATAGAAACTTTGGCGACTGGAAAAACGCTCTTCTCTCAGCACTTGGATCCGTTGGTCCAAAATTGCCTGATAGGCCCAAGTTGCCCCAAATCGGAACGCTGATTTCGCGGACAGGTTTTCCAATTCTGCCGACACATGCAGCAGGGCATTCAATGTCTCGGGTGCGTCAAAGGCTGGATCAGTCATCTGCGCCATGAGTTGCGATAATTCTTGGTCCAGTGCCCCCATGCGCTGTTGTAATTCGCGCGCGCGGGCAAATCCCAACATCGACATGGTTTTATAAGTTTCGATTTCACACAACCGTTGAACAACCCGTCCAATTCGGCGCATCCCTGTTTCAGGGGATACAAATACGGCGATGCGTTGATGACCAAATTCGTCAATTCGAAAATCGGCAGCCACAACCGCGGCATTGTCCAACACACGGCTGACGGCCACGCTTTCAGGAACAAACCAATCCTTGATCGACTGTGCAATCGCGTCCTCGGATTTGGCCATTTCGACGCGGATCGATGCCGATGTTACCCGCACACCGCTCAGCGATTCCAACCAGTCCACAGGAAAGGTATCAAACACACTGGGATCAAATGGGCGATCCGTTAAATCGGGCGAGAACAAAGTATAGGTCACAAATTCAGTGTGCTGTTCCCATTTCAATTTGAACCGACCCAAGTCACCAAAATAATGGGTTGACCCAACTTGCGGATGCTGTGCACCAAACAGGTCTAAGAGCGTGATCAATTCTAAACGCTCTGCCTCGCGGTCTCGGTTGGCGGCATCCTTTGGATGCTTCATCGCCAAATACGCGACCGTGCCTGGGGCATCAAAGGATGGAAATGGCCGCGCGTGTAATTCGTTGGCCAAACGATAACGCATATCGTGATCTTTTATGCGGCTCATAGTCGGCATCCTTGTCGTGTTTTTTAATTAACTAAAGTTTACGCGAAACAAGGTAAAGGAAAAATTCAATTATTTCAAATTATTACGGAATACATTTGTATGCGATTACCAGTTAGAATAAAAACGCCCGCCAAATTGGCGAGCGTTTCTGTTCATGATCAAAAACTTAGTCAATCATTGTCAGCAATTTGTTCAAAGACTCTTTCGCGTCGCCATAGAACATGCGCGTATTTTCTTTGTAGAACAATGGGTTTTCAATACCTGAATACCCCGTACCCTGACCGCGTTTTGATACGAATACCTGTTTCGCTTTCCAACATTCCAACACGGGCATACCGGCGATTGGGCTGTTGGGGTCCTCTTGTGCGGCGGGGTTAACGATGTCGTTTGACCCGATCACAATTGCAACATCTGTGTCTGGGAAATCATCGTTGATTTCGTCCATTTCCAACACGATGTCATAGGGAACCTTGGCTTCGGCCAGCAAAACGTTCATGTGGCCCGGCAAACGCCCTGCAACAGGGTGAATGGCAAACCGTACGTTTTTACCCTTGGCCCGCAGACGTTTGGTCAATTCGGACACAGCCTGCTGGGCCTGTGCCACGGCCATACCATAGCCGGGGATAATCACAACGCTATCAGCATCGTTCAGAGCCGCGGCAACGCCGTCAGCCTCAATCGCGATTTGTTCGCCTTCGACCTCCATCGCGGGACCAGTTGTGCCGCCAAAGCCGCCCAAAATGACCGAAATGAACGAACGGTTCATTGCCTTACACATGATATAAGACAGGATCGCACCGGATGAGCCGACCAGCGCACCGGTCACGATCAACAAATCGTTGCCGAGTGTGAAACCAATCGCCGCAGCCGCCCAACCTGAATATGAGTTCAGCATAGACACAACAACAGGCATATCCGCGCCGCCAATACCCATGATCAGGTGATAGCCGATAAAGAACGCCAAAAGCGTCATGACAACCAGCGTCCACATGCCTGAACCGTTCAGGAACATGATCAACAGGATTAATGACAAAATGGCCGCGGCCGCATTCAGGAAATGACCACCCGGCAATTTTGTGGCTTTACCATCTACTTTGCCCGCCAGTTTGCCAAAGGCAATGATGGACCCCGTAAAGGTCACGGCACCGATAAACACGCCCAAGAAAACCTCAACCTTTAGGATTGCGATTTCTGTGGCATCTTTATGCGCCAATTTTTCGGCAAACCCTGCAACGCCTTGGTCTTTGAGCCAGATATAAATACCTTCGCCGCGCAGGGTGGATGGTGCCTCGGCCATCAACGCTTTGATCGAACCCAATTCGATAAAGGCGTTAAAGCCGATGAAAACAGCCGCCAACCCAACAAAGCTGTGCAGCGCAGCAACCAGTTGCGGCATTTCGGTCATTTCAACCTTGCCCGCAACCTGTTGGCCCGCAAAGGCGCCAATGGCCACAGTGACCAAAACGATCAGATAATTGCCCATACCGGGGCCAAAGACCGTGGCAGCCACAGCCAAACCCATGCCGACAATGCCGTACCATACGGCGCGCTTTGCGCTTTCTTGTCCGCTAAGCCCACCCAGCGAGAGGATGAACAGGACTGCAGCCGCGATATAGGCTGCGGTAACGATTCCGATTTCCATAAATTTATCCCCCGCCTTATGATTTCTGGAACATAGCCAACATGCGGCGTGTGACCATGAAACCACCGACGATGTTGATTGTTGCGATCAGAACTGAGATGGCCGACAACAGCACCACCAACCAGTTTCCTGATCCGATTTGTAACAGCGCCCCAAGGATCACAATCCCCGAAATCGCATTGGTGACCGCCATCAGTGGCGTGTGCAGACTGTGTGACACGTTCCAGATCACCTGGAACCCGACAAAACAGGCCAAAACAAATACGATAAAGTGCTGCATAAAGCTGGCCGGTGCAAAGGCGCCGACAACCAACATCAACACCGCACCGATGACCAACATACCAACTTGGTTGCGTGTGGCTTTCTTGAACTCTTCGGCCTCTTTGGCGCGCTTTTCTTCTGGTGTCAGCTCTTTTGGCTTTTCTTGGGTCTTGGCGGCGATCGCCTGCACCTTGGGTGGGGGCGGTGGGAATGTGATTTCACCTTGGTGCGTAACGGTGGCACCACGGATCACGTCATCTTCCATGTTGTGAACGATTTGACCGTCTTTTTCTGGGGTCAGGTCGGTCATCATATGACGGATATTTGTGGCATATAGCGACGATGATTGCGCCGCCATACGGCTGGGGAAATCTGTGTATCCCACAATGGTCACACCATTGTCTGTCACAACCTTTTCGTCCTTGACTGTGCCTTCGACGTTGCCGCCTTTTTCTGCGGCAAGGTCAATAATCACGGACCCGGGTTTCATCGCCGCAACCATATCGGCCAGCCATAGTTTTGGCGCCTCGCGGTTGGGGATCAGAGCCGTGGTGATAACGATGTCCATATCTGGCGCCAATTCGCGGAATTTGGCCAGCTGCGCATCGCGGAATTCTGGGCTGGATACGGCGGCATAGCCACCGGTGGCCGCACCGTCTTGCTGTAGCTCTTCGAAATCTAGGTATACGAATTCGGCACCCATAGATTCGACCTGTTCGGCCACCTCGGGACGCACGTCGAATGCATAGGTAATCGCACCCAATGATGTCGATGTGCCAATCGCGGCCAAACCGGCAACACCAGCGCCAACGATCAAAACCTTGGCTGGCGGAACCTTACCAGCAGCTGTCACCTGACCGGTAAAGAAGCGGCCAAAATTATTGCCTGCCTCGATCACTGCGCGATAACCCGCGATATTGGCCATAGACGACAAAGCATCCATTTTCTGGGCACGCGAAATCCGTGGAACCATTTCCATGGCAATCACGTTGGCGCCCTTTTTCTTGGCCATTTCCATGCCCTCTTCGTTCCCAGCTGGGTTAAAGAAGGAAATCAGTGTCTTGTCTGCGCTTAGGCGTTTTAGCTCCGCCGTTTCAGGTTGGCGCACCTTGGCGATGATGTCTGCCTCTTTCCACAGGGCAGCGGCCGTTTTAACGACAGTTACGCCCGCGGCTTCGTATGTTGCATCCGAAAAACCCGCATTAGCGCCGGCACCAGTTTCAATGATACAATCGTATCCTAGCTTTTGTAATTGCAGCGCGCTGTCAGGGGTCATTGCCACCCTGTTTTCGCCCGCGAATATTTCCTTGGGTGTCCCTATCTTCAACGTTTCCGTCCCCTTGTTTTAACGCACGCTTCGGTGCAACCAATGTTTCCTATACGCAACAAACATTTTTAACCCTGCCGCGGCAAGTTGAAAATATGTCGCATTCTCACATCCACCTGCGCGTCTGCTGTAAATATCTGGCAAATTCCAGTCTAAACTTGCGCCTGAGGCTATCTTCTTCTGGAACGATGTAGCGCGTTTCTATGATCCATACAAACACCGGAACCAATGATAGCGATAACACTGCATCCCATGCCAAAACGAATCCTAGCAAGATAAACGTATCGCCCAAATAAATCGGATTGCGTGTCCGTTTAAAAATACCCTGTGTGACCAACGCGTTGGCGGTTTGGCGTGGCATAATTGTTGTACGATGTTTGCGCATTTCAATGAAAGCCAAAGAAATTAAAATAATTCCCGCGCCAACAAACAGACCCGCCAACAATTGCACCAAAGGCCAATCCAACGACAATCCCAAAGTCATATATCGTGATTGCAGCCACGCCAGAACCAACGCCCCAAGCAGCCACATCGGGGGAATATCAATATATTTTCGAATCATTGCGGCATATAGGCAGCCGTTTCGCGCCAACCGTTCAATCCAGTCTGCAGCACGACAACATTTTCATACCCCATTAACCGCGCCGCAAATGTCGCCTGCGCCGACAACGATCCTGTGTTGCAATACAGTATCACCATGCCTGCATCAGCAACTTCGTCCAGGCGGGCCGGTATTTCGCGCCATTCAATATTGATTGCACCCGGAATGGATCCTGCGGCAAACTGATCGGCATCGCGGGTATCAACAAATACCGCTGCCTCGAATACATCTTGTGTAATCTGTTGCGGCAATAAAATCCCGGATTCATAAGTCGCAAAATCCATATAACCGATGATTTCATCGGCCAGTTCATCGCTGTGGGCAGCGCCCGCAAATGACATTGCGACCGCCAAAGCCGACAGAAGCTGTTTCATACCTATTCCCATTCCATTTCTTCAAAGACGCGGCCTGCATTTTTGGTCGCAAGTTCATCAAAGGTATCAAGGTTGCGCCAGCGATCTTGATCCACGTAATACGCACCGGCCAAGTCACCGCCATCATCGATATGCGCGCCAATTTTTTCGCGCAGATCCACCAAATAATCACGGGTATAACGCGTCACCTGTGCCAGATTGGTGGGATGACCATGTCCCGGAATCACATAGGTCGGGTTGATCGGCGCAAAGGCAATTTCCCATGTTTCAATCCAGCAACTGGTGCATGTATCGGGAAAAATCGGCGGCATGCGTTCATGGAACGCGATGTCACCTGCGATCATCATCGACCACTGCGGGATCCAGACTTGTGTATCACCGGGACCATGCGCCGGGCCTAGATGCAGAATTTCAAACGTTACATCACCCAACGTATAATCATAGCGATCGCTAAAGCTGATGTTTGGCACGGCCACGGTGGTGCCGTCTGCTTTGTCGCGATTGTAACGCTGCATGCCTTGCAAAATAAATTCGCCATTTTCCTCGATTTCGTGGATCGCATCTTCATGGGCCAAAATGTCGACGCCCAGCGCAGCCCAGTATGAATTGCCCAACATCGCATGGCCCTGACCATTTTCATTGATGACCAATTTGACCGGCTGGTCCGTGACTGCGCGAATTTCATCATGCAACGCCTGCGCCAAACGCACAGATGCGCTGCCATTGATCACCACAACCCCATCCCCCGTCACAACAAAGGATAAATTGTTGTTATGGCCCGAATTTTCATATGTGGGCGGTGCGGTTGCCCCGATGGCGGAAAACACATGTGGAATGACTTCTACCGGTTTTGAATACAGCTCAGATTGCGGGTACTGGTCTGCGATGTCTTCGCTGGCCCAAAGGCTGCTGGCAACACAGGCGGAAAGAATTGATAAACGAATAATCATGGGTGGCCCTTTCTATGTCATTCGATCATAGGCATAAATTCAGGTTTGTGAATATCTAATATTTGTTTTTTTCTAACTCTTGCTTTGGCAGGTTATTTCGGGAATGGTCAGGCCAAAGTTTAAGGAGGCGATCACATGCTAAAGGGAAAACATGCTCTGGTCACTGGCGGCGGCAGTGGCATTGGATTGGCCATTGCCCAATCGCTGGCCGCGCAGGGGGCACAGGTGACCATCACGGGGCGCAGACAGGATGTTTTGGAACAGGCCGCAACAGATCACATTCACCCCGCTGTGATGGATGTGACCGATGAACAGGCCCAAATTGACACGATTGCACAGGCCGTTGATCGCCGCGGGCCAGTGCAAATCTGCATCGCCAATGCAGGAATTGCCGAAGGTCGCATGTTACAAAAAACGGATATGGAATTGTGGCGCAAAATTATGGCGACCAATTTGGACGGCACCTTTGTTACCATCCGTGAAGCGATGAAATCGATGACCACAACTGATTGGGGCCGCGTGATCGCCATTTCATCGATTGCGGGCGTACGCGGGTTAAAGGGTGCGGGGGCTTACAGCGCCTCAAAACACGGGGTGATCGGTTTGATCCGCACCTATTCCGAAGAATTCATGGGCCAGCCCTATACGTTCAACGCGATTTGCCCCGCCTATGTTGATACCGATATCGTGACGCGCAATATAGACGCGATCAAAACACGCGCGGGACTGAGCGAACAGGATGCGCTGGCGGTGATGACATCGCAAAACCGCCATGGGCGTTTGATCCATGCAAATGAAATTGCGCAATCCGCCCTGTGGTTGTGTGACCCGGCATCCGGGTCGGTGAATGGTCAAACCATCGAAATCGCAGGTGGTCAGGTATAACATGACAGATTTCTGTAAAACCAAATCCGCATTTTCCATCCCAGAAGGTATGATTTACCTTGATGGCAATTCCTTGGGGCCCCTACCCCGTGCGGCACGCGATGCTGTGACGAATACCCTGCAAAACGAATGGGGTGAAATGCTGATCACGGGCTGGAATCGCGCAGGTTGGATGGATCAACCCAAACAGGTGGGCGACAGGATTGCGCGCATTATCGGCGCGCCGCGCGGCCATGTTGTTGTGGGCGACACGCTGTCGATCAAGGTGTATCAAGCGCTGGCATCAACGTTGGCATTGCGCCCTGATCGCAAAGTTATCTTGTCAGACAGTGGCAATTTTCCTTCCGATCTGTACATGGCCCAAGGTTTGATCGAAACCCTAAACGCGGGCCATGAATTAAAGGTTGTAGCACCCGAGGATATCGCAGACCATATCGACGAAACCGTTGCAGTCACCCTGATCACCGAAGTTGATTACCGCACAGGCCGCCGCCACGATATGGCCGATTTGACCCAACGCGCCCATGCCGCAGGTGCCTTGACCATTTGGGATCTGGCCCATTCCGCGGGGGCGGTTGATCTGGATCTGGCTGGGTGTCAGGCCGATTTCGCGGTGGGCTGCACCTATAAATATCTAAATGGCGGCCCCGGCTCGCCTGCGTTCATTTATGTGGCACCGCAACATACCGATGACATTCGACCTGCTTTGGCAGGATGGTTGGGCCACCGTGCGCCGTTTGATTTTGATCTGGAATACCACGCCGCCACGGGGATTGACCGCCTGCGTGTGGGCACACCACCCGTGATTGCCATGGCATCCCTATCCGCCGCACTGGATATTTGGGATAATGTCGACATAACCGCCCTGCGCCAGCGATCAATTGACCTGACCGACCAATTTATCCACGGGATCGAGGCCACCTGCCCCGACCTGAAATTGGTCAGCCCCCGCAACCCGGGCGGACGTGGATCGCAGGTCAGCTTTGCCTTTGAACATGGCTATAGCGCGATGCAGGCCTGTATCGATCAGGGCGTCATAGGTGATTTCCGCGCGCCAAACATCATGCGTTTCGGGTTTACCCCGCTGTTTATCGATGCAGATGACGTCGATCAGGCCGTCGAAAGGGTCGCATACGTGATGCAGGGCCAGTTATGGGATAATCCCAAATACCAAACCCGCGCAGCCGTGACCTGATTTACGCAATCTTGCGGCCCATTAATGCTTTGGTATCTTTCCAAACGCGGGCTGCATCACCAAAGGCCTGAAACAGCGGGCGCGACACAGGGTCATCCTGCGCATTCCATTCAGGATGCCACTGCACCGACATGGTAAATCCAGGTGCATCCGCGATATACAGCGCCTCGGGCGTGCCATCTGGGGCCCATCCATCAATCACGACCCGTGGACCAGCCGTTTTAATCCCCTGACCGTGCAAAGTATTGGTCATCACCGTTGTTGCCCCCAAAACGCGATGGAATTTACCATTTTCCTCAAATGCCACCTCGTGACGCAGGGCAAATTTTTCCTCAAGCGTGCCATCGGGTGGCATACGGTGGTTCATGCGACCAGGCAGATCACGAATTTCAGGATAAAGCGTTGACCCCATCGCTACGGCCACCTCTTGGAACCCGCGACAAATTCCGAAAATCGGCTGACCCCGCTCTACACACGCCCGAATTAACGCCAAGCTTACCGCATCACGATCACGATCGAATTCGCCATGCGCCTCGGTGGGCTCCTCTCCGTATTCGTGGGGGTGCACATTGGGGCGGCCACCGGTGAATAAAAACCCATCGCAGGCCGATAGCAAATCAGCGACATCCACCAAACGCGGATCCGTCGGCACAATAAACGGAATGCACTCGGACACAGTTGAAACCGCATGCGTGTTGTGCTGTCCCACCGCATGGACCAAATATTCATCGTTAATCAGGTGTTTATTGCCAATAATTCCAATAATCGGTTTTGTCATATCGCCCTCGCATGGCGCAAATGAATAACGCTGAACTACACTGAAATCAATGGTACAACATCAAACTGATCCTTGGCGAACTTGACCTGCCTAAAATGCAAGCTAATTTTCAAACGAAAGGATCAATTATGCGCTTTGTCATCATTTTAATCGTTTCCCTGTTTGCGACAATTGTCGCACCTTTGGCGCAGGCCCAATCGTTTGAATTCACATCGATTGACGGCGACACATTTGATTTATCCGATTATCGCGGGCGTCCGATATTAATTGCGAATACAGCCAGCCGTTGCGGATTTACCAAACAATACAATGACCTGCAAAGTCTCTATGACACCTACGCTGATTGGGGTCTGGTGGTTTTGGCCGTACCATCAAACGATTTCAAACAAGAGCTGTCCACAAACCAAGCGGTCCAAGACTTTTGTGAAGTCAACTTTGACCTCACCCTGCCCATGACCGAAATCGTCAGCGTGCGTGGCGACAGCGCGCATCCACTGTTTCAATGGCTTGCCAATGAACATGGGTTTCGACCCAAGTGGAATTTTTACAAAGTGTTGATCGATCACAACGGCGATTTTGTTCGTGGATATTCATCCGTGACCAAACCCATGGGGCGCAAAATTCGATCTGATATTGAACAGGTTCTAAGCGCTGCGATGTAACACCAAAGGCTGCTTTAGCCACCGCGACAATGCCAACGTACAATCCATTGGGTTTTCCAAACTGGGATAATGACCAGCACGGTCGATCACATATAACTGCGCATCTGGTATCAATTGTGCCAAAAACTCAATCCGGCGCAGCGGATAGATTGGGTCATCACGACCACAAATAATACCGACAGGTTTGTTATATCGGCGCAACGTGGATTGCTGATCAGGACGCTTTTGCATGGCGCGAATATGATCGATATAGGTTTGCGGATTGCTGGCCTCGGCCATGTCTTGCAAAACGTTCAACACCTGCTCGGATGAACCAGGCTTGCTTAGACGGGATGCAAGTGATTTCGTATAGCAATCGGGAAACGGTCCACTGCGTGCCGCGACGATATCGTGTTCGCGTTGGGTAATATCGCTTGGAACATCCGCCAAGGCATTTGCAGACATGATCGCCAAACGATCCACACGCTCTGGAATTTTGCGCACCAATTCCATCGCGATACAGGCGCCCAACTCATGGCCCACAACCGAAAATCGACTGGGCAGTTGGGCTGCCAAGCATGTGGCATATTGCGTGATAGATCCACCAACCAGTGGCGGGGCCACCGATACGACCCAATTTTGGGATAGCTCTTCGACCTGTGGAAAAAACAACCGCGCATCGCAGAGCGTGCCCGGAATAAACACAACCGGAATATCTTTCATCTGCTCCACCCCTTACTAACTTTAGTTTGTATAATTTCACAAACGAAAGCAATTTTAAAGCGATATCTCGAGCAAGTCTACATCTTTATGGTGTAAAGCAGTCGCTCCAATGTCTCTTGTAAAATGGTCAAACACGCATCCGAAGAAAACGAATGGTCTGCGCCCTTTTCAAACTGTAAACTCAGATGTTGTGCCTCAATATGGTCAAACAACCGCAATGCCGTATCACGCGTCACAGCCTGATCTTCACTGCCTTGCACCAACGCAACAGGGCAAGCAAATCGCAAAGCTGAACGCAATACCAACACCGCACGGCTGCCTTCAATCAATGTTTTTGAAATCGGATAATCTTGATCATACCCAGATGGCAAATAAATGATCCCATCTTCGTCCAACTTGGCGCGTTGTTGCGGGTTAAAACCCGCCCACATACTGTCTTCCGTAAAATCCGGCGCGGCTGCAATTCCTAATATGGCTTTAACACGCGGACCTAGGGACTTGGCCAAATGCAACGCAATCCAGCCCCCCATGGATGAACCGACCAAAACCACATCTTGCCCCATATCGTCATCAGTGGCGCAGGCCTCAATCACAGATTTTGCATCACGCGCCCACTGCGCGACACTACCTTGGGTAAATTCGCCCTCGGACTGACCGTGACCGGAATAATCAAACCGCACAAATGCCTGCCCCGCGTCCCGCGCCCATTGCTCGAAAAACTGGGCCTTAGACCCTTGCATATCCGACATGAAACCGCCCAAAAACACAACCAAAGGCCCGCGCCCTTGGGTTTTCTCATACGCCAACATGTGACCATTTTCATTTCGAACATATGCAACCATAACAGCCCTCTTTTCCTCTCAAACTGCCGCCGATCTTTCCAAAAATCAACCGTACTTTCAGTTTTGCAAAAATACTCCCGCCGGAGGCTCCCGCATTTTCAAACATTTCACCTTGACGAACGGGGCGTGCAGCGGCAATAAGCATCTTCAAACCATAACCCGCAACCGGGCGTTCCGTGGGCGCCAAACAGACGAGGAGGACCAAGATGTCCCAAATCACTCTGACTTTCCCCGATGGCAATCAACGCAACTACGACGCAGGCATCACTGCGGCCGAGGTCGCAGCCTCAATCGCCACCTCTTTGGCGAAAAAGGCAATCAGCGCAACGGTAAACGGCGCGCATTACGATTTGGCTTGGCCCATCAGTTCAGACGCGACAATCGCGATCAACACACTCAAGGACGAAGTGCCAGCACTGGAATTGATCCGCCACGATCTGGCGCATATCATGGCGCGTGCGGTCCAAGAAATCTGGCCAGATGTCAAGGTCACGATCGGACCCGTTATCCAAAACGGCTGGTACTATGACTTTGATCGGGCCGAACCCTTCAGCCCCGAAGATCTGGGAACAATCGAAAAGAAAATGCGCGACATCATCGCAGCCCGCGATCCTGTACGCACCGAAACATGGGACCGCGATCGCGCCATTCAATATTACCGCGACACCAACGAACCCTACAAAGTTGAACTGGTCGAGGCCATTCCAGCCGATCAGCAAATCCGCATGTATTGGCATGGTGACTGGCAGGATTTGTGCCGTGGGCCGCATTTGCAACACACCGGACAGGTGCCCGCGGATGGCTTTAAATTAATGAGCGTCGCAGGCGCCTATTGGCGTGGTGACAGTTCGCAGGCACAACTGCAACGCATCTATGGCGTCGCATTCCAAAACAAAGAACAACTCAAAGCCCACCTAACTATGTTAGAAGAGGCCGCAAAACGCGATCACCGTAAATTGGGTCGCGAAATGGACCTCTTCCACATGCAAGAAGAGGCCCCCGGCCAAATTTTCTGGCATCCAAACGGTTGGAAAATCTATACCACGCTACAAGACTATATGCGCCGCCAACAAACCCGCGGCGGCTATGTTGAGGTCAACACACCCCAAGTTGTTGATCGCAAATTGTGGGAAGCATCGGGCCATTGGGAAAAGTACCAAGAAAACATGTTCATCGTCGAAGTGGACGAAGAACATGCCCGTGAAAAGGCCGTGAATGCCCTGAAACCCATGAACTGCCCCTGCCACGTTCAGGTCTATAACCAAGGATTGAAATCCTATCGTGACCTGCCTTTGCGCATGGCGGAATTTGGGTCATGCAACCGCTATGAACCCTCTGGCGCGCTACACGGTATCATGCGCGTGCGCGGCTTTACCCAAGACGACGCGCATATTTTCTGCACCGAAGACCAGATTGAGGCAGAAACCAAACGCTTTATCGAATTCTTGTCCAACGTGTACCGCGACTTGGGATTTGAGTCCTTCCAAATCAAATTCTCGGATCGCCCCGAAAAACGTGCGGGATCGGATGACGTCTGGGACAAGGCCGAAAATGCGCTAAAAACTGCCACCCAAGCTGCGGGCTATGAATTCGAACTAAACCCCGGCGAAGGCGCGTTTTACGGCCCCAAACTGGAATTCGTATTGACCGATGCGATTGGTCGTGACTGGCAATGTGGCACATTGCAGGTCGATTTTGTTCTGCCCGAACGCTTGGATGCAAATTACATCGGTGCGGATGGCAACAAACACCGCCCTGTTATGTTACACCGCGCGGTTTTGGGATCCTTTGAACGATTTATCGGGATCTTGATCGAAAGCTTTGCAGGTAAACTGCCATTCTGGTTGGCCCCACGTCAGGTCGTTGTCGCATCCATCGTGTCTGATGCCGACGATTACTGCCGTGACGTGGTCGCAGCCCTACAGGCGCGCGGTATCCGCGCCGAATTGGACCTGCGCAACGAAAAAATCAACTACAAGGTCCGCGAGCATTCATTGGGCAAGGTCCCCGTGATTTTGGCCTGTGGTTTGAAAGAGGTCGAACAACGCACCGTTTCGATGCGGCGCTTGGGGGAAAACAAAACCTCGGTCGTTGAATTGGATCAGATTATCGCCGATCTCAGCGCGGAAATGGTCGCGCCGGACATGGCATAACCCAAATACAAGCCTGCAAACCTATGACCCCATGGGTTTGCAGGGCGCACAAACGGCCAATCCCGCATATTATCAGCTTGGTCGCCTGTGCAAAACTGTTGGGATAGCTATCTAGGCTGCGCTATCATTTACGCTTAACAAATTCGGTCAGAATGACGATGCGTTGCCCCTCGACACGGCCTTCGATTTGACCAGGATTGTCTTGGACCAATGAAATTCCCCGCACCGCAGTCCCGCGTTTCGCAGTAAATCCGGCCCCTTTGACGGGCAAGTCTTTGATCAGAACGACAGTATCACCGGCGTTCAGGACATCCCCGTTGCTATCGCGGTGGACGACATCACTGCCACCGGCCTTGGCCCATTCAACAACGTCATCTTCAAGGAACAACATATCCAAAGCGTCGGCCGCCCAACCTTGATCCCGAAACCGGTTAAGCATGCGCCAACACAGAACTTGCACCGCGGGACGATCGGACCACATGGCAGTGGTCAGTGAATTCCAGTGACCCTCTGGCACATTATGTCCCTGCACGCCGCCCAAACATGTCGCACACAGCGCGACATTATCGGGCTTTGGGTCCATTCGCACAGAGCCTGCAACCACATCGCCACAAATTTCACATGCCATATCCGGTTTCCTTTAACACTCTAGGTTTGTCCAATCTCAGTGCTTTATCTTGAATATCGCAGGTTCACAAGCCGCGCGGATCTGTGCGGCACAAGCTTTCATTCCATCATAGGATCAAACGCATATGTCAAAAATTGTTCATCTGGCATGTTTAGACGGATACGTGACAATTTGTTCAGGGCAAACACAGCCGCATTGCATGTTTCACTCTTGATTTTTGGTAGATTTTCAATGTAAGGCCCAGCACATGTTTACGGTAGCTGCACTATATCACTTTACAAGGTTTGAGGACCCCGCTGCAATGCGCGGCCCCCTTCAGGAAAAATGCCAAGACCTTGGTATCTCGGGATCCCTTTTAATTGCAAAAGAGGGAATTAATGGCACGATTGCAGGGTCACGCGCTGGGATTGATGCAATCCTAAACCACCTGCGCAGTTTACCCGGTTGCGCCGACCTAGAACACAAGGAAAGCACAGCATCATTACCCCCGTTTCCACGGATGAAAGTGAAGCTAAAAAAAGAAATCGTGACAATGGGTCAGCCCGATGTAGACCCCAAAGCACGCGTCGGCCATTACGTCGAGGCGCAGGATTGGAACGACTTGATTTCATCCCCCGACGTTGTGGTGATTGACACCCGCAATGATTATGAAGTGGGCATTGGAACATTCCAAGGCGCGATAGATCCCCAAACAAAATCATTCCGCGAATTCCCCAAATGGTGGGAAGAAAATAAAGATCGCTTTCACAATAAACGCGTTGCGATGTTTTGCACCGGCGGTATCCGCTGTGAAAAATCAACCAACTATTTGCTGGGCCAAGGGGTAAATGACGTCTATCACCTGAAGGGTGGCATTCTAAAATACTTAGAAGATGTTCCAAAAACCGAGAGCAAATGGGATGGCGAATGTTTTGTGTTTGATGCACGCGTCTCTGTCGGCCATGGACTGACCGAGGGGCCGCACCAACTATGCTATGCATGCCGGCGCCCGATCCTGCCCCAAGACAAAGAGCGGCCAGAATACGAACACGGTGTTGCCTGCCATCAATGCAGCAACGAAACCACCGAAGCCGACAAAGACCGTTTTCGTGAACGTCAAAAACAAATCCACTTGGCCCGCGAACGCGGCGAGCAGCATATGGTCGGCTACGACGGCAATTAAAACCAGAGCATAAGTACAGTCTGGCATGCATCAGCAATGATCGCGTGTCGCCTAACATGTGCTGATTTAATATATGTAAGCCAACTTACAGTGGTGGAAACTGACGCGTCGGCACAGCCCCTTACAATAATATAATTCATCGGTACGTCGGATCAGATTTATATCGCCAGCCCATAAACGACAGCCCCGCAGGTCGCGTTTAAACCAGACAGCCTAGGGGAAATCCCGATGCTGGTCATTGAAATCACCAAGCACCGCAGCGATTTGAATGACAGCAATGAACCAACTCACGCCTAAACAAACATTAATGGCACTGACTGTACCGCTTTTGTGGGGGTTGGGTTTCGTATTTGCAAAAGGGGCTATAAACCATTTTCCGCCAATTTTATTGATGGCCTTTCGCTTTTCACTAACAGCGTTGGTCTTGGTTTGGTTTGCGCCCTTGCCCAAGGGCAAGTTTATAGCAATTTTCAAAATCGCCATTGTCGCTGCTGCCATCCAATACAGCCTTACTTTCACTGGGGTAAAAGGTTTGGAAGCAGGGCTTGCCTCAATCATCGTACAACTAGAGGTCCCCTTTCTGGTGATCCTTGGCGCCGTCCTGCTGAATGAAAAGCCGGATTCCAAAAAATGGATTGGCATCGCCGTATCGTTTCTGGGCGTCGCAATAATGAGTCAACAAGACGAATTAAGCGGCAGCTTGGTGTCTATCATCTTGGTGCTCAGCGGTTGTTTTGCTTGGGCGTTGGGCCAAGTCATGGTCCGAAAACTGACTGACATCACCGGAATGCAAGTCACCGCTTGGATTGCCGTCTTTGCAACACCCCAGTTGTTCCTAATGTCCGCAATTTTTGAGCAAGGCCAAATAGAAGCAATCCAAACAGCCAAGCCCATTGTCTGGTGGACAGTACTTTATTTGGGGCTAATCATGACGTGTCTTGGATATTATTTCTGGAACTCATTGATACGACAACACGATGTGGGCAAAGTAGCCCCCTTCTTACTCTTGCTACCCGTTTTTTCTGTTTTCGGTGGAAATATTTTCCTAGGTGAAACTTTGACATTAGAAAAGTTTTACGGCGGATCCACGATCTTGATCGGGATCGCGATAATAACGCTAAACAAGCGGTTTTAACTTTAGAATCATGGTTGAGCTAAAATGTAATCTGGAAACATTTGAGCAGTTTTGAGCGCGGTCTCAAGATCTTGATTAGCAAAAAATCCATAATTTGATACCAGTGCTGACTGAATTCCAATACAGTTAGCACCTAAAATATCGGTGTGCAAACTGTCGCCTACCATGAGAATGCGCGATTTTTCCACTTTTCCTATGCGTTCAAATGCGAGCTCATATATGTTCTTGAATGGTTTTCCAAAAAACTCAGGAACAACGCCTACATTATCTGCAAGTCGGTGCGCATAATACCCTGGCTCCGTTGAAAACCCACTTTCTCGCGGCGCTACAATATCAGGATTTCCAACAAAAACTGGACGAGGTTTATCCCGCAAAGATTTCTCGAGCAAGGCCTGCCGCGTCTCTGTCCAAGCTGCCGAACCAAGCATCAAAAATCCGTCCACATCATCATAAATCGATGAGTCTTCTTCGATGTATGAAACTCTTAATTCTTCTAGGTCTTCTAGTCCAGTGCTTCGAGTCGCCATCAATCCCCAGTGTTTATCCTTGAGATGCACCGTGGCCTTTAAAAGTGCAGCCCTGCTTGTAATGATATCTTCGGGATCAAAGTCGTACCCAAGCCGCTTGTATTTTTGAACCAATGTTGCATGTGGGAAGCCTGCCGCATTTGAGACCACGAGTACGCGTTTCCCCAACTTTTGCAGGGAAGCGACCCGCTCGGGCACATTTGGAATCACTTTTTCACCAATATTTAAAACCCCAAATGCATCCAGAAAAAAAACATCAAAGTCATCGGCGACGTCGTCGAGTGTATTGATTGTTTTGGGCTGAGCCATTGTTTGTTCATACCTCGGAAGGCGATGGCGAACAGATTCATAGGCGTCAAAGGCAATATTGAAGTCAATTGACATTAAATAATTGCCCCTCTGACTTTTGCGGAAACCCATTCGCTAATTATGACAGCGGCCAAGATAACGACCAAGATCAAGCTCACCTGAGGCCAGGCCAAGACGTTGAGGGATGACGAAAGTTGCAGGCCGATCCCCCCCGCGCCAACCAATCCCAACACAGTGGATTCGCGAATGTTTATGTCCCACCGAAACACGGCAACGCCGGCAAACGCAGGCAAGATTTGCGGAACAATGCCATAGGCCATGACTTGCCATCGGCTGGCACCCGTTGCAGTTATTGCTTCGACTTGGCTTGTGTCTATTTCCTCGATCGCCTCGTACAAAAGCTTTGCACAAAATCCGATTGACCGGATCGCGATTGCAATTATTCCGGCGAACACGCCAGGGCCAATAACCGCTATTAGCAAGAGGGCCCAGATTAAAGAATTGATAGACCGCGTTGATACGATGATCAGGAGGGCCACCGGACGTATAAACGCACGCGATGGGGTGGTATTCCTAGCGGCCAAAAAGGCAACTGGAAACGCAAGCGCCAATGCAATCAGCGTTCCAAGCGTCGCGATGTTAATTGTATCCCAAATCGGTCGACCGAGCTGTGCGATATATTCCCACTTGGGGGGCGTTGCACGGTCCCAAATGTCACTGGCGATACGCGGTGCGTCCCACACAAAGAACCATGTGGTTGCCTGCGATATTTGGCTCCAACAAACTGCAAAAATTGTAAAACCAGTGAGCCATACGAACCCGTGTCCTAACCGTTCACGGGGCGTACGTCGGCGCCAAATTTTGGTATCATCTTTTGAAAAAACCGGCATTATTGTACCCTCGCCCGGACGACGCCGGAAATATATTCAAGCGCCATTACGATACCGATGATTAGGATCAAAATCGCGGCGGCAGTGTCATATTCATAACGATCAAACGCTGTATTCAACGTCGCACCAATTCCGCCTGCGCCAACCAATCCCAAGATTGCGCTTTCTCGGAAGTTTATATCAACTCTATAAATCGATAGCCCAACCAAACGTGGCATCACCTGCGGCTGAACACCGTAATTAATCCATTGCATCCAACTCGCGCCTGATGCCTGAATGGCTTCGGCTTGTACCTTGTCCATTGCTTCAATGTCCTCTGCGAGGAGTTTGGACAAAAAGCCAATCGTTGCAAAAGACAACGTTAAAAACCCCGCCAAAGGGCCAAAGCCAAAGATTGCAACCAACAAGATGGCAACAATGATTTCTTGAAGCGCGCGGCTGATTGCAACGATCCCGCGGCAGATAATATAAACAGGAAGTGGGGCAATGTTGCGCGCGGCACCAAGCCCGATGGGGATCGAAATTGCGACACCAACAACCGACGCGGCGACTGTCATAACGATGCTTTCCAACAAGCCTTCCCAAATATCGCTTGCACGGCTTGAAAAGTCCGGTTGCGTAAACGCCATTATGAAATCTAGGCCACGATCTAGGCCTTCATAGACACGTGTCCAATCAACCTCGACGGATGCTATCGCAGCGATAAGATAGGCGATCGCGCCCAAGGCCAGACCCCAGCGCAACATCGTATTTGATATAAAATGGGGTTTGCGCCACCTTTGGCCAACTTTATACGATGAGGACGTATATGTCATGAATCTACCTCTGCCTCATCCTCTACGGTTTCAATCGTCGCTTCCCAATCTTCTTCCCCGTAAATTTCGGTTAACTTATCCGGTGTTAATTCCGTGGGAAGGCCATCAAAAACAATCTCACCAAAACGCAAACCAACGACTCGGGGAACAAAAAGCTGGGCAAGCGCCACATCATGAATGTTGATGATCGCTGCAAGACCCCGTTCTGCACATAATTCGGTGATCAATCGCATTATCTGGCGACTCGTTTTCGGATCAAGCGAGGCTGTCGGTTCGTCGATCAAAAGCAGTTTTGGATTTTGGATGAGCGCGCGACAGATCCCAATCCGTTGACGCTGACCCCCTGAAAGCTCGTCTGCTCTTTTGTCCGCCATATGCAACAGCCCAACGCGGTCAAGAAGCCGAAAAGCTTCGTCCACATCAGATTGCGGATAGCGCCGCAAAAAACTACGCCAAAAGCCAACATATCCGAGACGGCCAGACAGGACATTTTCCATCACGGTTAGGCGTTCGACAAGCGCGTACTCTTGAAAAATCATCCCCATCTCTCGACGGGCTTTGCGCAATGCGGATGATCCCAAGGTCACAATATCTTTGCGGTCCAAAAGAACCTTTCCGCCTGTTGGTTCGACCAGCCGATTTATACAGCGGATCATGGTAGATTTACCCGCACCAGATGGACCAATTAAAGCCAGAACTTGACCCTTTGGCACTTCAAGAACTATTGATTTAAGCGCTTGATCGCCAGTTTTATAGGTTTTTGACAGATTAAGTATTTGCAGCATAAAAGGCCCCAAAATAATGGTTCAAACAGGCCCAAAATGGGCCTGTTTTCAGAATTTATTTACTTACACGCGTAAGAGACGCCATTTGCTGTATCGATTTTGCGGATAACTTCCCAAAATTCCTTGTATGTCATTTCTAGGAACTGACCTTCGTTTGATTTTTCAAACTCAGCTTGTAACGTGGTCCCTTCCCATTCAAAGTTGAAAAACGCATTGCGAATTTTTTCTTGCAACTCTGGTTTCAGGTTATAGACCACGCCAAAACCTGTGGTCGGGAAGGTTTGCGATTTGTAAATCGTTACAACGTCTTCTTCTTTGATAACGTCGCGGCTAATCATGCGAAATTTAACCGAGTTCGCGATAGAGGCGGCTGGATAATCTTTGTTGGCAACACCGAGAATTGAGTTGTCATGTTTCCCAGAAAATACAGGTTCAAAGTCGCGATCTGGTAACATATCAAAATCACCTTTCAAAATCGCTGAAGGCGCTTTGAAGCCCGAATTTGATGTTGGCGATGTAAAGGCCAACTGCTTGCCCTTGATGTCTTCGACCTTTTCTATGCCAGATCCTGGGTATGTGATGATTTCCATCTCATAGCCAAAACCGCCATCTTTCGACGCCATGATTGTAAAGGGGCGAAAACCCGCACAATTCACAGCCAAAGGATTTGAGCCGGTGTTAAACCCTGCGATGTGCAACCGTCCCGACCGCATGGCTTCGATCTGTGCCGCGTTGTTTTGAACAGGGAAGAACAAAACTTTTTTGCCTGTTTCCTTTTCCAAATGAGTTAGGAAATCTGACCAAGCCGTCTTGTACACTGCCGGGTCCTCGACCGGTGTATAGGCGAAAATAAGAGTGTCAGGATCGATCTGCTGTGACGGATCTGATGGAATATCGGCAAGCAAATCCCCATCAACATCGCAAAAGCGTTCATCTAGGTCGCCGCGCTCGCACTCTGCCGCTGACACCTGCGATCCATAAGACATGAGTGCTAACATCGAAGCACCAAGAATGGATGATAATTTTAATTTCATGTTTTTCCTCCCATAGGACAGCATTATTTGCTGCGTTTGTTAAAAGCGGTGATGTAATTATGCTTCGATAAATTTCACTCCCTCGACCTGCATTGATTTAAATAGGTCGTCATCTGGTTTTGCGTCGGTGATGATTGACTCCAAAGTGTTCAGTGCACCGACTTTCACCAAACCTTTGGACCCAAATTTATGCGAGTCGATCAAAAGATGGCTCGCGTTAGAGCAGCGTATCATCGCGCGTTTAACCGCTGCAAAGCCCGATACAGTTTCTGAAACCCCTTCCAGCGATAAGCCAGACGCGCCTATCATGCAGCGATCAACATTAAACTGTGAAAGGAATTCTATCGTATCGGCACCCACGACAGCGGACTCAGCGGCAAGATATTCACCCGGACACAGTATGACTTTGGTATCACCATGGCCAATTGTCATCGCGATCGGCAAGGAATTTGTGATAATTGTGCACTGCGTCCCCAAATATGCCAAGCTGCGGGCCATTTGTATTGTCGTGGACCCAGAGTCGATCATGATGGTTTCGCCGTTGCGCACCAGTTTCGCTGCGGCCATGCCAATACGCTCGCGCTCTTCTTTGCGCGATGTTTTCCGTTCGTCCAAGCTTGGATAAAAACCATGGGATGGGGCTGATGCCCCACCAAATTCGCGCGCGACCAGACCGTCTTGTGCCAGTTTATCAAAGTCTCTTCGAATGGTCTCGGTCGAAACATTGTATTTCTCCGCGAGGTCATTGATTCTGACGTGCGGGTGAAGTTTGAGCTCTAACAAAATCTGTTCACGCCGTTCCGATTTGCGTAATCGGTGGCGCTTACCCTCTGATTTAATTGCTACCTTTAATGCCCCTGGCATGGTCGAGCGGGTCCTGATTCTATGTGTTAATTTGGTGTTCTTCTTCATTTTTGACAGAAATAACACATTTTGCAAACATTTTTGTTGCTAGTGCAAATATTTTAAGGCAGCTTGAATCCAAGTTTATAACTTATCAACGAATTATGTGTTTGCTTCTGCACATAGACGCACAAGCGTTTTACACATAACCAATTGAAATTTTAGTAGGTGGACATGTATGTGATCCTATTGAACCTGGCAGCATCAGTGGCGCTTTTGTTGTGGTCAATTCGTATGATCCGAACAGGAGTAGAGCGGGCATCATTGCCGCGTCTGCGTCATGCATTGACCAAGATATCTCACAATTCTTTGTATGCCGCTGCCGGCGGTACTTTTGGCGCGCTGGCTATGCAAAGTTCTACGGCAGTGGCGCTTATCGCTTGCGGGTTCGCCGCATCTGGCATGTTAACCACGGCATCCTCATTGGCTATGGTTTTGGGGGCCGATCTGGGATCAGCTTTGGCCGTTTGGGTGTTTTTATTGCCTGTGCACGCTGCCATTCCGGTCTTTATTCTCATAGGTGTTGCGATTTTCTTGAAAGCGAAAAGGGGTAATTTAAAGCAATTGGGCCGCGTATTGATCGGCTTTGCCTTCGTACTGATGGCAATAACGATGATACGGGAATCTATTGCACCTTTACAGGCCAACGCAACAATCGGAAATATTTCGGGTTACCTTGTTAATGATTTATTTGCGGTTTTCTTATTCGCGGCAGCTATAGCTTGGCTCATGCATTCAAGCCTCGCGGCTGTAATAACCATTGCGTCATTCGCGGCGTCAGACATTTTGGTTCCCCCTGTTGCATTGGCGATGGTGATTGGCGCAAATTTAGGGGGCGCGATGATTGCGGTCGGTTTGCTTTGGACGTCACATCGCTCCGCTCGTGTCGTTGTTATTGGAAACCTGATTGCGCGGGGCGTCATCACTCTATTGGCGATTACACTTCTAAATTTTGTTTCGGTTCCAAACCTGTCGGCGGTTGATTTGGCGCAAGTCTGCGTTTTGCTTCACATAGGTCTGAATGCAACTTTGCTTATCACGCTCCCAATAACGAAACATATCATTTCGCTGAGTGAGCGTTTCGTTCCACGCGAAAATAATAGTGATCAGCAAACTCTTGTCTCGTTTCTAGATGACAAGAGTTTGAACAGGCCCAATTTGGCGTTAGCATGTGCGCAGCGCGAATTGGTCGTGATGTTCGAAAATACGCATGTTATTCTTTCAAATGTGCTTAAATTATTCCGCGATTTTGATCCTGATCTTGTGCGGCAGATTGAAAAGCACGAAAGCTCAATAAACAAAAGCCACTACGAATTAAAATTATTCTTGGCAAAATTACGCAGGCAGGGCCTGACAGAAAGCCAAAATAAGAAAACACTAGAAATGATTTCCGTCGCCAATTGCCTTGAGGAAGCCGCCGATCATGTGAGCTCAAATTTGGTGATGTTGTCATCAAAAATGGCAAAAAGCCGGCGCAAATTTTCTGATGAAGGAATGCGCGATCTAGAACAATTCCATGATCAAATAATGGCGAACGCTCAGCTATCCTTGGCAGTTATGACGACAGGCGACATTGAGATGGCGCGGTTGGTTTTGCGCGAAAAAGATCGCGTCCGCGCAGAAGAGCTTAGGCTGCAGGAACGACACCTTGAACGGCTGCAAGCAGGATCGCCTCAAAGCAAAGAAACCTCTAACAGTCATCAGGAAATATTGAGAATAATAAAGCACATAAATGCGGCAATTTCTTATGTTGCATATCCAATCGTAAATGAGTCAGGTGACCTTTTAAATAGTCGTTTAGCGGTTACAGAAACCAGATCAAGCAGTGTAAGCACATAAATATGGAAGTATTTAAATCGGGAACACGCCCAACCAAACCGGCCTCGTCTAATTATTTCACGGGCACGGTTTGGCAGGACCCAATCATAGAGGCACCAGAGCCCGCACGGGTGCATGCGATAAAAGTGACCTTTGAACCTCATGCAAGAACCGCTTGGCATACGCACCCTTTGGGGCAAATACTGTATGTATTAAGCGGTACAGGATTAATTGGTCGACGAGATGAAACTCCAAAAATTATTTCAGCAGGGGATACCGTTTGGATTCCTCCACATGAAGAACATTGGCATGGCGCTACGGCGACCAATTCAATGTGTCATTTAGCAATTCAAGAAAGTAGCGAGGGAAGCGTCGCGCATTGGATGGAACATGTATCGGATGAAGACTACAAATTCCCAGATATAACTGCCGAAAAAGTATACGGCGCTCTTTTTTCATGAAGAGTTTAGCTGAACACGTGTGAAGTTTTACTATCTCTCCCAAAAAAAGGATAAATAGATGAAATCAGTGATTTTCGACTTAGATGGAACATTAATCAATAGTGCGCCAGACATTTTGGCAGCAACTAACCGCATGCTGGCTGAAAGCAATATAGAACCTATAGATCTTGAGACTTTAACGTCATTTATAGGTAACGGATTGCCGCGCTTGGTTGAGTTGACAATGGAACATGTAGGCTTGCCTTCAAGTCAACATGCAGAAATGACTACAAAGACCCTCGCTTATTATAACTCTGCATCGTCAAACTTCACTGAGTTTTATGAAGGAGTTCCTGAGTTCTTAGAGTACCTCGACTCGTCAGGTGTAAGAATGGGAATTTGCACTAACAAACCATATTCATCAACAATTGATATTTTAGAAAAATTCCAAATTACAAAATATTTCAAGATTGTAATTGGTGGTGATAGTTTAGTTCAACGGAAGCCTGACCCAATGCCTTTACAAAAAGCAATTGAATTTTTGGGTGCAAATCAGGTCTTGTATGTTGGTGACAGCGAAGTCGATGCAGAAACAGCAATTCGCGCGAGCGTCCCTTTCGCGTTATTTACGAGAGGTTATAGAAAAGCTGCCGTTGAAGAGTTGCCACACTTGGTTGCATTTGATAATTTTTCAGAGCTAATGGTAAAATTTGATAAGCTTTTTTAGTGATGCTCAGACTTTAATAAACAGCTTTTCAGATAAAGGGCGACAGACAGTTTCTGTGTTTATGACAGTACAATTGGGACATACGACTTGAGCAGGAAGTAGGATGAATACGAACCAAGGGGACGGTTTACTACTTATCAACGCAGCAACGAACGCGGCAATTTCTGTGGTCTTTATAGCGCATGCAGCGCCTCATAGGGCGTTAGTGCGTTGTAATCGTTATGTAAGTTTTGGTTGCGGGAGTAGGATTTGA
>Ga0233451_10000870_pt1 | contig 30017 bp, 22 predicted proteins | sample 011ome_29_FD_183052 | JGI IMG/M metagenome (GOLD analysis project Ga0233451, IMG submission 183052) | Coastal salt marsh microbial communities from the Groves Creek Marsh, Skidaway Island, Georgia - 011504CT (spades assembly) | ecosystem: Environmental > Aquatic > Marine > Intertidal zone >... | reverse complement strand
CCAGAGATTGAAATAAAAAATAATAGTGAAATTAGATTTTTCATTTTTATTTTTTGTTGAGTTTTATTCCCAATTCGTTTAATTGAGAATCATCAATTTTGGAAGGTGCATCGATCATAATATCTTTACCGCTGTTGTTTTTTGGAAAGGCTATGTATTCTTTAATACTTTCCTGACCATCTAATAACGCTACTAATCTATCGAGTCCAAGCGCTATGCCACCATGAGGAGGAGCACCATATTCGAATGCATTCATTAAAAAGCCAAATTGCTGGCTGGCTTCTTTTTCAGTAAAACCTAAATGATTAAACATTAGAGATTGAATTTTTTTATCGTGTATTCTAATTGAACCTCCACCGATTTCATTTCCATTTAGCACTAGGTCATAGGCGTTAGCTTTGACTTTTTCTGGAGATTTTTCTAAAAGATCTAACTCATCAATTTTAGGTGATGTAAATGGGTGGTGCATTGCATGAAACTGTTTAGACTCATCATCCCATTCAAGTAGTGGAAAATCTGTAACCCACAAAGGAGCAAATTCTTCAGGATTTCTAAGCCCTAAATTTTCTGCAATTTCTAATCTTAAGGCACTCATTTGAGCTCTAACCTCTGCAATTTTTCCAGATAAAATAAATACAAGATCTCCACTTTCAGCATTGGTTTTATCAGCCCATTTTTTTAAGTCATCTTGATCAAAAAACTTATCAACTGAGGATTTGTAAGTCCCATCATCGTTACATCTAAGATAGATTAATCCTTTAGCACCAACTTGAGGTCTTTTAACCCAATTTGTATAGTTGTCAATCTGTTTTCTAGTAAGTGTATTGCCCTTTTCAATTCTAATTCCAATAACAAGTTCAGAAGAATTAAAAACATTAAAATCTTTATGTTTTGAAACGTCATTTAAATCAACAAGTTCCATTGCAAACCTAATGTCGGGCTTATCACAACCATACTTAGACATGGCCTGGTCATAAGTCATTCTTGGGAATTCTTCTGTAGAAATACCTTTAATTTCTTTTAGCAAATGTTTTATTAGCCCTTCAAAAGTTGTTAAAACATCTTCTTGATTTACAAAAGACATTTCACAGTCAATTTGAGTAAACTCTGGTTGTCTATCAGCTCTAAGGTCCTCGTCTCTAAAACATTTAACAATTTGGTAATAGCGGTCAATACCCCCAACCATTAATAATTGCTTAAATGTTTGAGGAGACTGTGGTAAGGCATAAAATTCACCTTGGTTCATTCGAGAAGGAACCACAAAATCTCTCGCTCCTTCAGGTGTAGATTTTATTAAATAAGGAGTTTCAACATCAATAAAGTTTAAATTGTTCAAATAATTTCTTATCTCAGAATTTATTTTATGTCTAAAGATTAGTTTTTCTTTTATTGAATTCCTTCTGATATCTAAATACCTATATTTCATTCTAAGTTCCTCTCCTCCGTCAGTGTTTTCTTCTATAGTAAAAGGAGGGGTGATAGATTCGTTTAATACAGTTAACTCGGATACTAAAATTTCTATTTCTCCTGTATCAATATTAGGATTAATTGAAGCTCTTTCAATAACTATTCCCTTGACTTGGATTACAAATTCTCTTCCAAGAGATTTGGCTTTTTCAAAAAGATCTTTAGAACTTCTTTTTTCGTCAAATATTAATTGAGTAACTCCATAACGATCTCTTAAGTCGATCCATATCATGAAGCCTTTATTTCTGGATTTTTGAACCCAACCTGAAAGAGTTACTTCAATATTATTGTCTTTGGATTTAAGCTCGCCACAGTTGTGAGTTCTGTACATTTTAATTTATTATGGTGTAAATTTAAGAAGATATTATCTATATCTTAAACCAATCCACAATTTAAATTTTTCAATCATCATAAACAAAGATGGAACAACAAATAAAGTTAAAAATGTAGCAACTACAAGACCTGAGATAACCGTTGTAGCCAATGGTCCCCAAAAAACAAAATTATCACCTCCCCAATAAATATTTGGGTCAAAATCACTAAATAAAGTATAAAAATTAATATTAAATCCTGTTGAAAGTGGAACTAGCCCTCCAATAGTTGTTATTGCAGTAAGAAGAACAGGTCTTAACCTAGATTTACACGACTCAACAATTGAATCATATTTTAACTCAATCAATTTCTTATTTTTATTTGAATCAACTAGTTTTTTTCTATTTAATAAAATTTCTGAATAGTCTAGAAGCACAACACCATTATTGACTACAATACCAGATAATGCTATAATACCCATCATAGTCATTAAGATTACAAAGGAATTTCCTGAAATAGCCAAATATCCAAATACACCAATTAAACTCAGTATGATTGCTATCATGATAATTGTGGGTTTGCTGATTGAATTAAATTGAAGAATTAATAATAAGAAAATCAATAATAAACCAGTTGCAAAAGCTTTGAGTAAAAAAGCTTGATTTTTATTTTGCTCTTCAATTTGACCGGTATAATCAATATCGATCATACTTATATCTTCGTCAAAACTTTTCATTTCATTTACAATTTGATTTACAACAGCACCGGCATCTACATACCCAGAAGATAACCCAGAATAAATTGTAACAATTCTTTTAAAATCTTTATGCTTTATTACATTAAAAGTGGTGGTTCTAGAGTTACTAGTTACGCTTGAAATAGGAATCTCTTTAATCATTCCATTATTAGGATCTCTAAAAGTTAAATTTTGGTCGAATAGTAAATCTTCAGAATACCTGTTTTCCTTATTGAACCTTACATTAATTTCATAATCCTCCCCATTTTCTTTATAAATTCCAGCTTTTGTTCCAAACAGAGCTGCTCTTAATTGTTGACCTATTTGACCAACACTAAGACCTAGTTCACCAGCCTTTTCTCTATCAATACTGACCAGATTTGTAACTCTCGATTTATTTACATCGATTTTTAATTCTTCAATTCCAGGAATATTTCTTGTATTAATGTATTCAGTAATTTTTTCAGCTTTTTCAATTAAAGTAGTATAATCTTTACCTGTAATTTCAATATTTATTGGGTATCCGACAGGTGGACCTGATTGATTTTTTTCAACAGCTATGGATACTCCTGGATATTTATTTTTTAATACTTGCTGTATTTCTTTTCTAACTTCTCTTGAGCTTAATCCTTGTCTATATTTAAAATCTCTAAAAGAGGTAGTAATTTTAGCTCTATTAGGAAGCTCCTCCAACCCTCCAAGTTCTTTATCAGGATTTTCTGTTCCTTCGCCAACTTGTGAAATATTATTTTGGACCATGAAATTATAGCCATCATCATCATAATACTTATCAGAGTATATAATGGAATTTATATCTGCTTCAATCAATTTAGCAATTTTGTTAGTTTTAGTGATATCTGTACCCTCTGGGTATTCAACATAAACTATTATTTGTCTTGGATCTTCATCAGGAAAAAATTCTATGCTAGTTCTTTGACTGCTAACAGATTCCCCAAAACTTATAAAAGCAAAAATTAAACTTAAAAACGTTGACAGAATAATAAAATAGGGTCTTTTTCCAACTAATATAATTTTAAGTAACTTTTCATAATTAGCATCAAGAATTGGAAGAAATCTTGATTGAAAGCTATTAGCAAGTTTTCTAAGAAACAATCTGTAAATCCAAAAATTTATTGAAACAAATATTAGGAGAGATCCCAAAAACCTGTAAACCCTACTATACTCTAAATTATCAACAGTGAAGCCTAATATTAAAAATAAAACTCCAAAAACTCCAAGTGTTGTTGTGAGTCTAATAATTCTTTTAACGGGCATATTAGTATCCTCAATTTTCATGAATCTTGAAACCAATACCGAATTAAAAAAAATAGCTACAAGCAATGAAGAGCACAATACCACTGATAGAGTAATAGGGAAAAAAACCATAAACTTACCAATTCTACCAGGCCATAATCCAAGTGGAATAAATGCAGCAACCGTTGTAGCTGTTGATATAATGATTGGAAATGCAATTTCTGAAATTCCTTTTTTTGTTGCTTCTATTCTGTTCATGCCTTCTTTTTCCATTAATCTGTAAACGTTCTCAACTACTACTACAGCATTATCAACTAACAATCCCAACCCAAGAATAAGACCAAATAGAATCATAGTGTTTAATGTATTACCCATAGCACCAAGAATTGCAATTGACATAAACATTGACATTGGTATAGCTATACCAACAAAAAGAGCATTTTTAAAACCTAAGAAAAATAGTAATACCAAAACAACAATAACTACCCCAAATATTATACTATTAACTAAATCTGTGACTTGGTTTTCAGTTAATTCAGATTGGTCGTTCGCTATTGAAACATTTAAGTTTTTTGGAAAAACATTTTCGATATTTTCCTCAACAATAGAACGTATTTTTTCAACTGCTCGTAAGGTGTTTTCACCAGATCTTTTTTTGACCACTAACATTACAACAGGGTTACCTTTTTCACGAGCATAAGTTGTAACTTCTTTTTCTTTAAATTTTATTTCGGCTATATCTTTCAATAACACTGAGTTATTATAAGATGATTTAACAACAAAATTCTCTAATTCAGAAGGTGAACTTATTTCACCAATTATTCGAATTGTTTTTCTTTGATCATTGGCTTTTAAATTTCCAGCAGAAACGGAAATATTTCCAGCTTGAATAGAATTCATAACATCATAAAATGAAATTTTAGATGTCATCATTTTATAAATGTCTACTGCAATTTCAACTTCTTTATCTAGTGCACCAGAAATATCTACCTTCTTAATTTCATTTAAACTTTCAATTTCATCTTGTAGAATTTCAGAAAATTCTTTAAGTTTTTCAGTAGAATAATCCCCTGAAATATTAATATTCACTATCGGCATTTCCTCTGTAAAAGTCATGTTGAAAACATTAGGGTCAACTTTTACATTGTTAAACATAGGCCAATCTTCACTGGCCACTGCAGATTCAACTTCATCTTTTACTTTTAGCTTAGCTTCGGTATATCCAATTCCATCATCAAACTCTATAATTATTAGCGATAAATTTTCTTTAGAAGAAGATTTTATTTCAATTATATTATTTACAGATTTAAGCTTATCTTCAAGAGGCTCAGTTATCAACTTTTCAACATCTTCAGCTGTATTTCCTGGATATATAGAACTTATGAATACAATATTTTCTTTAATTTCAGGATATTCCTCTCTAGGCATATTAAAATAAAAATCAATACCTAAAAAAAGAACTAACGCCATTACAACATACATTGTAGTGCTGTTGTTTATTGCCCATGATGATGGAGCAAACTCTTTTTCTTTTTTGTTCAATTCAGTAATTTTTTATTGATTATTTTAACTCTAGCTTTATCTACTAATTTTCTAATACCCTCAGAAACTATCATATCTCCAGGGCTAATTCCAGAAAGAATTTCAATATTTACTCCATCATTTTTTCCAGTTTCTACTATTGTTTTAGAAACATAGTTTTTATTATTATTTGCAGAAATTTTATAAACATATTCTTTGTTTTTGCTATCGATGCTAATAAAGTTTTGATTTACCATTAAAGCAGATGAATTAGAATAATCGTTTATTTTTACTTTGGAATTTAAATTGGGTTTAATATTCAAATTGTTTTTATCTATATCCATTTCAATTTTGAATGTTCTGTTTATTGGGTTTATATAACTGCTCGATTGTCGAACCGTAGTTGTTATTGTTTTGTCAAGCAACGGAAAGTAGACAATAGCTTTATTACCAGAGTTTATAGATGCAATATGCTTTTCAGGAACATTAGATTCAATATATAAATTATCTAAATTTAAGAGCATCATAAGATTTGATCTTCCTGGATAAACAACCTCTCCTTTTTTAGCTATAACATTATCAATTGTACCGCTAAATGGGGCTTCAATGAGTGTTTTTTTAATCTGTTTTTTTAGTTGATTTATACCCTGTTTTTGAGCCTCGTACATTGATTTAGTCTCGAGGAATTTAATTTCACTACCAATATTTTGATCCCATAATCTTTGTTGTCTTTCGAATGTTGTTTTAGTTAACTCAAATCCAATTTCAAGTTGAGATAATTGTTCTTTTAGCCCTCCATCATCAATTTTTATTAAGGGCTGACCTTTTTTCACTTTCTCACCACTCTTAACATAGATATCTTTAACAGTACCCGAAAATTCTGGATAAATATTTATTAACTCGTCAGAGTTAACACTTCCTTGCACTTGAATATAATGATCAAATTTAACAGGGTTAACCTTATACGCTTCAACTATTGGAAGTTGGGGGTTAGTATTCAATTCATCAAGTTTGTTGTCTATAATTTGAAGTTTGTTAGAAATATCTTGCTGTGATGCTACTATTTCTTTTCTTTTAAGTTTTATTTTTTTAACATCGTTCGATTCTAATATACTTTTAAGTGATGAGCTGTCATCACATGATACTAGTAAAACAATAAGAAAAAGAGTAAGTGTATTTTTCATTTTTATTAATTCTGAGTTAAAATAATTTCAAGGTTTGTTTTTTTATTTATTACTTCGATCATAGACTGAAGTAATTCATTTTGTATTGTGTAAAGTTGAATTTGTGCCTGTCTAAGTTCTAAAGCAGAAATTAATCCTTCTAAAAATTTTATTTGATTTTTTCTTTCGATTTTTTCTGCAAGTTTTAAATTTTCAACTGCATTGTTATATGAGTTTATGGCATATTCGTACTCACTGTTTGCATTTTCTAATTCAATAAGAATTTTATTTTTAGAGTCAGTTAAATCTATTTTTGATTTTTCAAATTCAATTCTAGCTTGTTGTGTTTTGGCTGATTTTCTTAAAGAACTAAATATCGGAACTGACATAGTTACACCAACAAAAGAATATCCATACCATTTTTGGTTGGGCTTAAAAAATTTAAAAGATTCGTTATTTCCATCGTATCCCCCTTTAATAAAAGCTCTTAATGTTGGAAGTGCTTTTGATTGCTCTAATCTTAGTAATGTTTGTTGTGATTTTTTATTGTTTAATGCAAGCTGGTAATCAATGTTTTTTTCTATATCAAAACTATCCTTAGATTTTTCTAGATTAGAGCTTTTCAGAGTTAGACCAGAAAGATTATCTAGAAGCACAATTTCTTTATCAATGTCGTACCCAATAATCAATTTCAAGAGATTCAATGATGTTTTATTTACTTTAACAGCATAGTCTAAAGAATTTTTCAAAGAACTGTAAGAAATTGTTAATTGTTCAACGTTTTCAAGTTCTGTAAAACCGTTTTCATAGATTTTTTTAATCTCGAGTAAACTTTCCTCAACATTTTTTATGTTTCTTTTAAGGATTTCTACCCTTTCTTTACTTACTAAAGCATTTCCGTATGCAGAAATAGTTGCTTTTTTAACCTCTTGATCCGTTTTTATTTTAGCCTTATATGCTATGTCCATGTAGAGTTTTATTGAAGCAAGACCTATCATGTACGATCCATCAAATAATAGTTGTGTCAGGGTTACAGAGCCGTCAATAGTTTGTTTAGTTCCAAAAGAAAGTTCTGCAAATTCACCAGGATTTCCTCCAAAAAACTCAGCTGGTACCAGAGAAACTGGTTGTTTTAGATTATTATTGTAATCAATAAATGCATTTATTTGTGGAAGACCTGTTGCAATGGTTTCCCATTTTTTTGCATTAGCTTTTTCAATATCGCTTGCTGCATTTTTAGATAATCTGTTATTATTTAAAGAATACTCTATTGCACTTTCTAGAGTGAAAGCATTTTGGCTTTTCAAGTTAAAAGACAAAAGAGATAGAGTGATAAATAAAACTATTTTTTTCATTATTTATTTATAAACTGATTTAATTTTTTTAATCCTTTTTCGGTAACTATGGCTCTTAAATGATATTCAATAAAATCTATTTTAAGTTTCACCGGGTCGTACATTTCTGATGGAAATGTATCTAAGTCTCTAATACCAATCATTCCTTTAAAATAAAGCCTTGAAATAAAATCTATTTTAATATCGTGTCTAAACAAACCAAGTTTTATTCCATTTTCAAGACTTTCTTTTGTTGATTTAGTTATAAAATCAAACTGTTTGCTATTTATGTTTTTGTGAATAAGAGGATAGTATTTTTCAAGTTGGTATAAGGGAGATGTACTTTCTTTTTTTAAATATTTTATTAAAAATAAATTGATATCGTAAAGTTCACTTATTGGATCTTCAGATGTTTTTTTGATTTCAGTAATCCCCTTTGTAATGCTTGTAAACATATAGTTTGATACAGATTTAACCAGATCTGTTTTATTTTCAAAAAAATTATATATGGTTTTTTTTGAGATTCCCATTGCATTTGCAATGTGGTCCATAGTGACGCTTTTAAAGCCTATGGTTAAAAAAAGTTCACGAGTTTTTTCTAAGATTAAATCTTTCAACTTTAATTTTTTGGAGTGCAAATATAAAAAGGAAACTTATAAAACGCAAATAGTTTCCAAAGTTTCTTTAGTGGGAACATAATAGTAAAATGGAAAAGATGTATTTTTGAATCAAATATATAGTTTGTACAATATCAAATTTTATGCCGATTTAATTAATGAAGGATTAGAAAATTTATCTTTTTCTGATCATCCCAAATCTCTTTACAATCCCATTAAGTATATTTTAGAAATTGGAGGTAAGCGAATCAGACCCTTTTTGGTTTTAATGTCAGCAGAATGTTTTGGAAACGATTTTAAAAAAGCTTTGCCAGCCGCTCTTTCAGTAGAGTGCTTTCATAATTTTACTTTAATGCATGATGACATAATGGACTCTGCTGCACTAAGGCGAGGAAATCAGACCGTTCATTTAAAATGGGATGTTAATCAATCGATTCTCTCAGGTGATGCTTTATTAATTTATTCCTATCATTTGTTAGAATCCTACGAACCAATAATGTATAAAAAACTAAATAATGTTTTAAATACAGTAGCATTAAAAGTTTGTGAAGGTCAACAGTTAGATATTGATTTTGAAAATAAAGATGATGTCACACTTGATGAGTATCTCAATATGATTGAGCTTAAAACTGCGGTTTTAGTTGGAGCTGCATTGAAAATGGGAGCTATAATTTCGGAGGCTTCAGAAACTGATTTACAAAACATATACAATTTTGGTGTAAACTTAGGGATCGCTTTTCAGCTTCAAGATGATTATTTAGATACGTTTGGCGATCAATTATTGGTAGGTAAGGCAATTGGGGGAGATATAGTTGAAAATAAAAAAACTGCGATGTATCATTTGGCTATGTCTAATTCAAACAAACAGCAAAAAAAGGAATTAACAAAACTCTACAGTAGTTCTGATTTTGAAGATAAAGTTTTAAAAGTCACAAAAATATTTAAAGATACTGGTTCAGATTCCAAGACCCTAGATTTAGTCAAAGAGTATACAGTTCAAGCTTTAAAATCAATAGATAAATTAATTATTTCAGATGAAAATAAATTGCAATTGATTAATTTTTCAAAATCATTGATGGATAGAAAACTATAATTTTTTTCAATAATAATTTAGGCAAGACTAAATTATTTTTTATTTAAAGCTAAATATTATACATTTGCATTATGTTATCTCTTTCTGAAGAAAATCATTTAAAATCTATTTTTCATTTGTCATTGAATTCTGACAGTGGAGTTTCTACCAATTCTATTGCAAATAATTTAAATACCAAGGCTTCTTCAGTTACTGAAATGTTAAAAAAACTTAGTGAAAAATCACTTATCGTTTATATAAAATACCATGGCGCTCAATTAACTGAACTTGGCAGAAAAACAGCTCTCAAAATTATAAGAAAACACAGATTATGGGAGGTCTTTTTAGTAGAAAAACTAGACTTTAAATGGGACGAAGTTCACGAAATAGCTGAGCAGTTGGAACATATTCAATCTGAAAAATTGACCAACAAATTAGATAAGTTTTTAAATTTTCCTACGCACGATCCACATGGAGATCCTATTCCTAATCCAGCTGGATTTATTAAGATCACTCCAAAACTAAAATTGAGTGATTTAGGAATTGGTGAAACAGGAAAATTTGTTGGCGTCAAAGACTCATCCTCAGCATTTCTTAAGTATTTGGATAAAAGAAAAATATCTCTGGGCTGTAATATTAAAGTGCTTCATCAAGAAGAATTTGATCAATCATTACATATTGGTTTGGACGATACCAATCTTACCATTTCTGTTAAATCGGCAAGTAACTTATACATAACTAAAATTTAATATGTTTCAAGAAATAATTACATTTTTTCAAAACACTGATCCAGTTTTAGGAGCATTATATGCAACTCTATTCACTTGGGCAATGACAGCTTTTGGAGCTTCTTTTGTTTTTCTATTTAAGACTATGAATCGAGTTTTTTTAGACGGTATGTTAGGATTTACTGGTGGCGTTATGGTTGCTGCTAGTTTTTGGAGTCTTCTTGCTCCAGGCATAGAAATGAGCGAGGGAGAGGGATTTGTAAAAGTAATTCCAGCAGCTGTTGGATTCGCTCTTGGAGCTTTATTTATTTTTGGTTTAGACAAAATCTTACCACATCTTCATATAAATTTTAAAGAGGCTGAAGGAATTAAAACTCCATGGCATAAATCTACATTACTCACTTTAGCAATTACACTTCATAACATACCTGAAGGATTAGCGGTAGGTGTGCTTTTTGGAGGTGTTGCTGCAGGTTTACCAGAAGCTTCACTTACTGGAGCAGTTGTTTTAGCAATTGGAATAGGAATTCAAAATTTTCCTGAAGGAATAGCTGTATCTATGCCGCTAAGACGTCAAGGAATGAGTAGAAGAAAAAGCTTTATGTATGGCCAAGCCTCAGCAGCCGTAGAACCAATAGCTGCTGTTATTGGAGCATTGGCGGTAACTTTTTTCACCCCTATTTTACCTTACGCACTTGCTTTCGCAGCAGGCGCAATGATATTTGTAGTAGTTGAGGAAGTAATTCCAGAAACTCAGTTGGAGAAAAATACTGATATAGCGACATTAGGTTTTATAGGCGGATTTATTGTGATGATGATTTTAGATGTTGCGTTAGGATAGTCCATGAAATATATTTTATTATTACTTCCATTTTTTATAAATGCACAAATTATTAATGTTCAAGGCTCTGTAAATTCAAACGACGGACCATTGGGATTTGCTACTATTAGTATTGTAGGTTCTGGTTATGGAGTAACATCAAATGAGAATGGATATTTTGAAATTCAAGTTGATTCTTCCAAAGACAATTACCTACTGGTATCGTATTTAGGATATATTTCAAAAAAAATTTCTCTAAAAAATATCGATAAAGATTTACAAAACGTAGTTGTTATACTTGAAGAAGATATTAATGGTTTAAACGAAATTGTTGTTACTGGAAGCCTGAGGGATCAATTTGTTACTAAATCTCCGGTCAAAGTAAATGTCATTACTTCAAAAAAAATAAATTCATTTTTACCCTCTGCTGGAAGTAGTGTTAAAGAAATTATTAAGCTTATTAGTGGAGCTCAAGAGGTTATAGCCTGCGGAGTTTGTTATACAAATTCAATTAGTATAAATGGTCTGGAGGGACCTTATACTTCAATTTTGTTAGATGGAATTCCAATGTATGGCAATTTAGCTTCAGTCTATGGTTTAAGTGGAATACCCAATATGATGATAGATAGACTAGAAATAGTTAAGGGTCCAAGTAGCACATTGTATGGATCCGAGGCTGTAGCTGGTGTGATTAATATCATTACCAAAAACTTTGAAGATCAACCGTATTTTTCTTTAGATGTTCAAGGAACATCGCACTCAGAATCTTATATAAATTTGGCAATGGCGCCAAAAGTTGGAAAATCAAAGACTTATTTTGGATCGACATGGGATAAAAAAAATTATTATAGAGATTACAATGATGATGGTTTTGGAGATGATATCAATTTTGATAGATTTTCACTATTTAATAAATGGGATATTTTCAGAAAGTCAAAAAAAAATTTTATTATCAATTCCAGATATTATTATGAAGATAGAAGAAATGGAGTTGAAGATTTTATGTTAAAGGATAATTATAAAAAATTAAGAGGATCAGAAACTGTTTATGGAGAAAGCATTAAAACTCACAGATTTGAATTATTTGGAAAGTACGAATTTGACTTTTTAGATGATTTTGAATTAAATTATTCTTATTCAAAACACAACCAAAATAGTTTTTACGGATCTGATTTTTATAAAGCAAATCAAGAAATTTTGTTTTCACAATTTACCTTGAAGAGAAAATTTTCAAAACATGACATGCTATACGGTTTATCATTTAGAAATAATATATATGATGATAATACTTCAGTAACTGAAAAAATAATTGATGGTGTAATTGTTAATGAAAGTTCTAACCAGTTTATCCCTGGAATATTTGTTCAAGATCAGTATAGCCCATCTGATCAACTATCAATTATTTCTGGGATAAGAGTCGATAACTACAAAGATCATGGATCAATTTTTTCTCCGAGCCTGCATTTGAAATATAATCCAGGCGAATGGCTATCTTTCAGATTAAACGCTGGTACTGGTTTTAGAATCGTTAACTTATTTTCAGAGGATCATGCTTTTGTTACAGGTCAAAGAGAAGTAAAAATATTAGAGGAATTACAGCCTGAAAGATCAAAAAGTGTAATTTTAAATTCTAATTACATATACACTACTTCAAATGGATCTGGGAATTTTGATTTTGATATTTTTTACACTCATTTCTCAAATAAAATAATCCCAAGCTATGAGGACAGTAAGTACATAATTTATAGAAATTCTAACGGATATGCTTTTACAAAGGGATTCAGTGGAGCATGGAATTATACTTTTATAAGTGGTATTGCTTTTACATTAAATTTTAATCATCAAATTGCTAAATACGTTGAAGTAAACAATAATGAAAAGACAAAATCAAGTATTGAACATTCGCCAAATTGGACGGCAAGTATAAATTTTAAATTTCCAGTATACAAAAATTGGTCTATTAATACTTCATCGAACTATACTGGAAAAATGCAATTACCCATTGTATATGACATGAACAATCAAGGAGAATTGTCTAAAACTCCAAGACCAACTGTAAGTAAGCCATTTTCGATTCATAATATAAATTTAACTGGGGAGTTAAATAACACTCATGAAATTTATTTTGGATTGTTTAATGTATTCAACTTCAAGCAAAAAGAATCTTCATTGGTAGCTTACAACGATCCCAACTATGAAAAAGGATTTAGTCCATTTTTTGATACCTCATATGTCTATGCACCAAATCAAGGGATTAAATTTTACGTTGGGTTTAAATTTAACTTAAATGATTTATCTAAAAAGTAAATTAGATAAATTAATTTCTTGATGCTTTTGCTATTTCTTCAAAATCGACATTAGAATAAGTGAATGAAGAATCTTTAACAAAGGGTTCTCCATATTTTTTTTGCCAATCTTTATGAAATGCCAACTCAATATTTGTAGGAGGAATAATTGAAAATTTTACTGTATACAGATCATCAATTTTCCCCGGAAGCGAAATATTTCTTGCATAATGAAAATTATCAATTAAGTTGATATGAGCAGTTAAATCAATGAATGTACTAAGCTTTGTTGTTTCATTTATAATTTGAGCAGTTATGTGTAAGTAGGGAATGAATCCTCCCTTTGGAGCACCCGGTGGAATGTTCTTTTCATCCCAATTTACCCTTGCCTCTATGTGCACATTAGTTTGGTTTTCTTCAAGATGCATAGAATTGGGAGAAACGTGATCTTTTATAGCTCCTTCAAAAATTAATAAAATACCAGGCTCGATTCTCTCTTTTCCAATAATTAATTCTTGAGAATTTGATAGATTAGAAAATAGAAAAGTGATTAAAAGGCTGAATAATAGTTTTTTCATTTTAAGTAAGAGTTTTCGAGAATTCTAATATCATTAAGTAGTTTGTCCATCTCTGATAGGTTTGTTCCGTCATAAAACCCTCTAATTCTTTTTTCTTTGTCAACCAGAACAAAATTCTCAGTATGAATCATATCGTATTTTCCTCCATCTCCATCGTTTTTTGCTACTAAGTAAGATTTTCTAGCTAAATCGTAAATTTCTTTTTTATCACCTGTTAGCAGATTCCATTTCGAGTCAATAACATTTTTTTCTAAAGCATATTTTTTTAATTGCTGTACGCTATCAATTTCAGGCGTTACGGAAAAGGAAACCAATAATATTTCGGGATTATCAATCAATTTGTTTTGAAGATAGCCCATGTTTTCAGTCATTATTGGACAAATTGTTGGGCAGGTCGTAAAGAAAAAATCAGCTACATAAATTTTATTGTTGTAATCTTCTTCGGTTATTTTATATCCATTTTGATTGAACAAGCTAAAATCTTTAATCTTGTGATATTTTTTAACAAACTGAATTTCTTCTGCAACTAGTTCTTTCGAAATCATGGATGGGCTGTAGATAGGTAAACTTTTTACAGGCTTTTTCATAAAATAAAATGAACTAATTACAATTGCTGAAAAAACAATCATTGTAGTTACAATTGGCCAGTATCTTTTAAGGTTTTTTTTATTAGAATTCAATTATAAAAAATTAAGTGTTCATTAAATCTTCAATTTCATCAATTTCTATAGGAATGTTTTTCATAAGATTGATAGGATCAGAGTTTTTCTGTACCACTACATCATCCTCAAGTCTTATGCCAAATTTTTCATCTTGTAAATATATTCCAGGCTCTACTGTAAACACCATATTTTCTTCAATAGGATCATTTAAATCTCCATAATCGTGGGTGTCCAATCCTAGATGATGGGAAACCCCATGAGTAAAGTACTTTTTAAACGCTGGATTTTTTTTAGTCTGATTCTGAATATCAACCTTTGAAATAAGACCTAGTTTTAATAATTCAGAATTCATTATTTTCCCAACTTCATCATAATGCTCCTTCCATAGAATACCAGGTCTGAGTAATTTTGTTGCTTCGTTTTTTACATGAAGTACAGAATTATACACTAATTTTTGTCTTTTTGAATACTTTCCTGATACTGGAATTGTTCGGGTCATATCACTTGAATAATTAGCATATTCTGCACCAACATCAAGCAATAAAACATCTCCATCTTGACATTGATTGTTGTTTTCAATGTAATGAAGAATATTTGAGTTAACTCCTGACGCAATTATCGGAGAATAAGCAAATTTTCTAGATCGATTTTTTAAAAATTCATAAGAAAATTCAGCTTCAATTTCATATTCCCACACACCAGGTTTAACAAAGTTCAGTATTCTTCTAAACCCTTTTTCAGTTATATTACATGCTTCTTGAATTAGTTCAAGTTCAATGGGGTGTTTTACTGATCTTAATTTTTGTAATATTGGATTACTTCTTTCAAAATTTTTGAAATTATATTTGTTTTTAAGCCAATTGGTAAATCTATCCTCTCTTGTTTCAGTCTCAACTTTGGCCCTGTAGTGTTCATTTTGATTGATGTAAAGTGATGTGTTTTCATTTAATAATTTTTCAATAATCTTTTCCATTTCACCAAGCCAATACACTTCAGAAATACCAGAAATAGAGTATGCATTTTTTTTATTTAGTCTAGCCCCCTCCCAATGCGTAAGAAGATCATTTGGCTTTGTCAGAAACACAACCTGTTTAGAAACTTTTTCATTTTCTTTAAATAAAACCAAAATGGTTTCTTCTTGATTAATTCCTGTTAAATAAAATAAATCTCTGTGCTGTTCAAACGGCAAAGTAGTGTCTGCACTTACAGGATATTTATCATTTGAGTTAAAAAAAGCAATACTATTGTTTTTCATTTTTGCAATAAATTTTTTTCTATTTATAACAAAAAGAGAATTATCAATAGGGAAGTATTTCATATTAATTTAAAATTCAAAAATAGTATATTTAGCCTACAACATAGTATCAACAATAAACTTAATTTTAATTACATGAGACTCTTTATTTTATTATTTGCAGTATCTATTTTTTCTTATTCTCAAAATGTCACAGGTTCACAAGAAATAATTAACAGCTTAAAATATCAAAACGATCTTTTAAATAATTCTTTGGTTAAAAATATTGAGTTTGTCAATATTGGCCCAAGTGTTATGAGTGGAAGAGTCACTGACATTGAGGTTAACCCTGATGATCCAGCAGAATTTTACGTTGCATATGCTTCTGGAGGATTATGGCATACAATTAATAATGGAACAACTTTCGTTCCTATTATGGATAATTCCAATACACAAAATATTGGAGACTTTGATATAAATTGGAACACAAGAACTATAATAGTTGGAACTGGTGAAAACAATTCTTCGAGATCCTCCTATGCAGGTATAGGAATCTTAAAGTCAAACGATAATGGTAAAAACTGGACGAATATTGGACTTAATGATTCACATCATATTGGAAAAGTGAAAATTAATCCAGAAAATTCAGATGAAATTGTTGTTGCAGTTTTGGGGCATCTTTATTCTAAAAATACTGAAAGAGGAATTTTCAAGACATTAGATGGAGGACAAACATGGGAAAAAACTCTTTATGTTAGTGATGATACTGGAATTATCGATTTAGATATTGATCCTAATAACTTTAGCATTCAATATGCTTCGTCTTGGCAAAAACATAGAAAAGCTTGGGATTTTGTTGGTAATGGAAAAAATTCTGGTATTTATAAGTCAACAGATTCTGGTCAAAATTGGAGTTTAATATCAAATCAAGAGAGTGGTTTCCCAACCGGAGAAGGTGTTGGAAGAATTGGACTTGCTGTTTTTGATGGTAATACAATATATGCAATAGTCGACAATCAATTTAGAAGACCAAAATCAGTTAAAAAAACAAAAACAAATGAATTTGTTAAAAGTGATTTTGAGAAGTTTTCTAAAGAAGAATTCTTGCTTTTAGAAAACTCAAAATTAAATTCGTTTCTAAGAAAAAATAATTTTCCAAAAACATATAACGCTAAATATGTGAAGAAACTAGTTGAAGGCAATAAAGTAAAGCCCTCAGATTTAAAATCTTATTTGGAAGATGCAAATACTGTTATGTTTGAAACTCCAATAATTGGGGCTCAAGTTTATCGTAGTGATGATGGAGGATTGACCTGGTCTAAAAAAAATTCATATTATTTAGATAGGCTTTATAATACTTATGGATATTATTTTGGGAGAATTCATGTTTCGCCAAAAAATAAAGATCACATTTATATTTACGGAGTCCCATTTATAAAATCAACAGATGGAGGGATTACTTATGAATCTATAGATTATCCAAACGTTCATGTAGATCATCACGATTTATGGATAAACCCCTCAAATCCTAATCATTTGATTAATGGAAATGATGGGGGAGTCAATATAAGTTACGATAACGGTTCAAATTGGATAAAACTTAATCAACCAAGTGTAGGACAGTTTTATACAATAAATGTTGACAACGAAACCCCTTATAATGTTTATGGAGGATTACAAGATAACGGTGTGTGGATGGCAAGTAATAAATCAGTTGAGAGTCCAGGCTGGCATCAATCTGGCCATAATAACTGGAAATCTATTATGGGTGGAGACGGAATGCAAATTCAGATTGATAATAGAGATTCAAATGTTGTTTATACTGGATCTCAGTTTGGAGTTTATTACAGATTAAATATTGAAGATGGAACTAGAAAGTACATAAAACCCAAACACGATTTAGGAGAATCTCCTTTAAGATTTAATTGGCAAACACCTATTTTACTTTCTTCTCATAACCAGGACATTCTTTATTTTGGAAGCAATAAACTTCACATTTCCTATGACAGAGGAGATAATTGGAGTTTTAAATCGCCTGATTTGACAAAAGGAATAAAAAAAGGGAACGTTCCCTATGGAACAATTACGACGATTGACGAGTCTGTTTTTAAATTTGGAAAATTAGTAGTTGGAACTGACGATGGTTTAATTCAATTATCCAACGATTTAGGAAATTCATGGAAAGTAATTTCAAATAATCTTCCAGAAAACTTATGGGTTAGTAGAGTAAATTTTTCCAATCATAAAGAAGATAGAATTTATGTTTCTCTAAATGGATATAGATTTGATGATTTCAAGTCTTATTTATATTATACAGATGATAATGGTGAGAGTTGGATTGAAATAGGAGACAATCTTCCTCATTCACCAGTTAATGTAGTTAAAGAGGATCCGTATTATGAAAATGTGATTTATGTTGGAACTGATAATGGGGCATATATTAGTTTGGATCAAGGAAAAAAATGGAACATGTTTAATAATGGACTAAATAAAGTGGCAGTACACGATTTAGTAATTCAAAAAGAAAATAAAGATCTTTTGTTGGCTACTCATGGTCGATCAATTTATAAAACTGATTTATCAGTGATTTATTCATACTTGTCAGAGTCTGAAATCAAATTTCAAACTCATTACTTAAATGTTTCTGATATAAATTTTTCATCAAGATGGGGAAAGAGAGTTTATAATTGGTCAAACTACACATCAGCTAATGAATTTTTTCACTTGTTTTCAAACCAAAAGTCTACTAAATGGTTAAAGCTATTTGATGCAAATAAGAAATTGATTTACAAGGAAGAAATAAATTTAGAGAAAGGATTTCAGTCATTTAAGATTCCTATTGAGTATTCACCTGGTTTAATAAATAAGAAAAATAAAAATAATTTAATTAAGTCAGATAATGGAAATTATTTTCTTAACAAAGGAGAATATATCTTAAACCTTGATCAAATTTCGAAGAAGTTTAAAATCAAATAAAAATTGATTTTTTATTGTCTTGTAAACGTTCAAGGGTTAATTTTGTATATAAATTATAAAACTTTTTAGTGAGTAGCGTAATTCAATCTTCAATAATTAAAAAATTTGCCATGGCTTTGTCTGGTCTTTTTTTAATTGTGTTTTTACTTCAACATTTCATTATCAATATAACGTCAGTATTTAGTGAGGAAATTTTCAATCAGTTTTCGCATTTTATGGGAACTAATTTTGTTGTCCAGTTTATTGCTCAGCCGATATTAATTTTTGGTGTAATATTTCATTTTGTTATGGGCTTTGTATTGGATCTTAAAAACAGAGGATCTAGGAATGTGAAATATGTAAAATATAAAGGATCAAGTAACGCAAGTTGGATGTCAAGAAATATGATCATCTCTGGACTTGTTGTTTTGTCTTTTTTAGGGTTGCATTTTTACGATTTTTGGATTCCAGAAATGAAATATAAATATGTTGAATTTCTTCCTGATGATCCTAATAGATATTATACTGAACTAACTCATAAGTTTGAAGACTTGACTAAGGTTGTAATTTATGTTGTTTCATTTGGGTTTTTATCTCTTCATTTGTTACATGGCTTTTCTTCCTCTTTTCAATCAATGGGTGTAAACAACAAGTATAGTCCTATTATTAAAATAGTTACAACAATATATTCAATTGGTATTCCCTTTGGGTTTAGTTTTATTGCAATATTTCATTATTTAAACCATTGATTTATGTCTAAATTAAACTCTAAAATTCCAAAAGGACCAATTTCAGAAAAATGGACAAATCATAAAAATAATATTCGTCTAGTTAGCCCAGCTAACAAAAGGCAAATTGATGTTATTGTGGTTGGAACTGGACTCGCTGGAGGATCTGCCTCTGCAACATTAGCTGAACTTGGTTATAACGTTAAATCTTTTTGCTTCCAGGATTCGCCCAGAAGAGCTCATTCTATTGCTGCACAAGGAGGAATAAATGCAGCAAAAAATTATCAAGGTGATGGTGATTCGGTCCACAGATTGTTTTACGATACTGTTAAAGGAGGAGATTATAGATCAAGAGAGGCCAATGTTTACCGTTTGGCTGAAGTCTCTGCAAATATTATAGATCAATGCGTAGCCCAAGGAGTCCCTTTTGCTAGAGATTACGGAGGATTGTTAGATAACAGATCATTTGGAGGAGTATTAGTTTCTAGAACATTCTATGCTAAAGGGCAAACAGGTCAACAGTTATTACTTGGAGCTTATTCAGCTATGAATCGTCAGATCGCAAGAGGAAAAATACAAATGTTTAATCGTCATGAAATGATGGACATAGTATTGGTTGACGGTAAAGCGAGAGGAATTATCACAAGAAATTTGATAGATGGTAAAATTGAAAGACACTCTGCTCACGCTGTTGTAATAGCTTCAGGAGGTTACGGAAACCTATTTTACCTTTCAACAAACGCAATGGGAAGTAACGTGTCAGCATCTTGGAAAATTCATAAAAAAGGAGCCTATTTTGCAAATCCATGTTTTACTCAAATTCATCCAACATGTATACCGGTTTCTGGAGATCACCAGTCTAAACTTACATTAATGTCGGAATCTCTTAGAAATGATGGAAGAATATGGGTTCCTAAGTCAAAATCAGATGCTGCTGCCATACGTGATGGAAAATTAAAACCAACCGATTTATCTGAAGAAAAAAGGGATTATTACTTAGAACGTCGATATCCAGCTTTCGGTAATTTAGTTCCAAGAGACGTTGCTTCTAGAGCTGCAAAAGAAAGATGTGATGCTGGATATGGAGTTAATAAAACCGGTGAAGCTGTCTTTTTAGATTTTGCATCTGCAATAATCAGATATGGCAAAGAAAAAGCTCATGTTAAAGGTTTAAATGAAAATGATGAAAACTTAGTTCAAGAGCTTGGAAAGGAAATAATAAAAGCAAAATACGGAAACTTGTTTCAGATGTATGAAAAAATTGTAGATCAAAATCCTTATGAGACTCCAATGATGATTTACCCTGCTGTTCATTACACAATGGGTGGAGTTTGGGTTGACTACAACTTAATGACAACAATTCCTGGTTGTTTTGCAATCGGGGAAGCTAATTTTTCCGATCATGGAGCAAATAGACTTGGAGCATCTGCTTTAATGCAAGGTCTTGCAGATGGTTATTTCGTTCTCCCTTACACTATTGGAGATTATTTAGCAGATGACATCAGAACTGGCCCCATATCAACTGACTCTAAAGAGTTTGATGAAGCTGAAAAAGCAGTAAAAGATAAAATAGACTCTCTTATTAACAACAAAGGTTCTAAAACTGTAGATTATTTTCATAAAAAACTTGGTAAAATAATATGGAATAAATGTGGAATGTCAAGAAATGAAAAAGGATTAAAAGAAGCTATTAATGAAATCAAATCTTTAAGAAAAGATTTTTATAAAAATGTTTTGGTTCCTGGCACTGCAAATTCTTTCAATGAGTCTTTGGCTAAAGCAACCAGAGTTTCTGATTTTTTAGAATTAGGAGAATTATTTGCTAAAGATGCATTAGAAAGATCTGAATCATGTGGAGGTCACTTTAGAGAAGAATCTCAGTCTAAAGAAGGCGAAGCTTTAAGAGATGATAAAAACTTTACATTTGTATCAGCATGGGAATACAATGGAGAACCATCTAATGCATTATTACATAAAGAAGATTTGAAATATGAAAATATTGAATTAAAAACAAGATCCTACAAATAAATGAAACTAAAACTAAAGATTTGGCGTCAAAAGAATAATCAAGATAAAGGTAAAATGGTTACCTATGACATTGATAATATTTCTCCTGACATGTCTTTTTTAGAGATGATGGATGTTTTAAATGAAGAATTAGCCTCCAAGGGGGTTGACCCAGTTGCTTTTGATCACGATTGTAGAGAAGGAATATGTGGATCATGCTCAATGTTTATAAATGGAGAAGCTCATGGGCCTGATAGGTTAGTTACAACTTGTCAGTTACATATGAGAAAATTTAAAGATGGTGATACAATTTTTATTGAACCTTTTAGAGCAAATACATTTCCAGTCATAAAAGACTTAGTAGTTGATAGATCCTCATTTGATAGAATACAACATGCTGGTGGATTTATCTCTGTTAATACATCTGGTAATACCCAAGATGCGAATGCAATTCCTATAGAGAAAAGCAATGCGGATAAAGCTTTTGACGCAGCAACTTGTATAGGTTGTGGTGCTTGCGTTGCAACATGTAAAAATTCAAGTGCAATGTTGTTTGTTTCTGCAAAGGTTTCTCAGTTTTCACTTCTTCCTCAAGGACAAGTTGAGGCCAACGAAAGAGTTCTTAATATGGTAAAACAAATGGACGATGAGGGATTTGGTAATTGCACAAATACTGGCGCTTGTGAAGTTGAGTGTCCGAAAGGAATTTCTCTAGAAAATATAGCTAGAATGAATAGAGATTATTTAAAAGCTAAAGTTTCCTCTTAATTAGAGCTTTCTAAAATCAAAAAATGTTTGTCAAATACGTTACCAACTAGTAATAAGTTGTTAAACGGAGCAGCTACTGTTGATCCAGACATTTCCTCACCATTTTCTAAGTAAACAGTATCAACTTTATAGTTGCCTTTACTATTATATTGAATTTTAATAATTTCTGATGGGGATGTTTTATTGTAGCCCAAAGCATATGACGAAAAATGTAAAAGATTGGGGTGTGCTCCAACCCAAAGGTTGTTTTTTAAATCAAATTCTATATTATCAACGCCAGTTCCGCAATATATATTTTCTAAAAATGTCAAAGAATTGTCTAGTTCTTTTTTGTAGACTTTTATTTCAAACTTCCTTGGTGAAGCAACAAAAATCAAATTTCTGTTTTCATCATAATTTATACCGTTTGCATAGGAAATATCTGTACTAACTTCTTTAAAACTTTGACCGTTGTAAAAAACTACATTGGATAGGGAAAGGCCCAAATTTTCTTCAATAAATCTCATAAAGCCACTTTTAAATTTATGGTCATTAGTGAAGTAAAAAGTTTTTTCGTCCAATAAAACAACATCATTTGGAGTAAAAATCAGATCATTTTCTAATGATTTAACGTGAGTTAATTTCATATCATTTAATTCGAATATTTCAATAAATTCACCCTCTAACGTATGGTTTACAGCTGCTATAGTTGTGATATTATTTTTTGAATAAATTGATATCCCGTGCGGAGCAAATGGTTTTTTAAAATTTTTTGTTAGCAGTAGAGGTTTTGAGTTGATATCTTTTAAGTCTAAAAAATATAATCCACCAGTTTCCTGATCAATTGCAGGTAGATTTTTTCTGTTGGTAGCTGAAATTATAGCAAAACTATCTATGTGATTTATTGTTATGTCCTCTGCACCTTTAAGATTAATTTTTTTTATAATATTACCATCAAATTTTTTGTCAATAGATCTGAAAAATCCAGTACTATTCATCAGAGAACCAATTGAAACAATAAGAACTACAATAACAATAATAAATTTCTTAGTCATCTATTTTATTAGTTGAGATATATTTTTTCCTCCAATACCCAATTTGCCCTTATGATAATTTCTTCTTCATAGTGAAATGTTTTTTCAGGTTGAATTTTTTTTAAAAAGTTTCCAGTATCCCATTTTCCGTTTTCATTTTCATCAAAAATAATTCTAACATAGTAGTTACCTGGTTTTAAATTTTCAAAAACTGAAGAGTCATCGTAAGAGTTTAAATTAATTTCTCTAATTATTTCCTCTTTGTTATTGATAAGATGAACTATTATTGGAAATTCTTTAACATTTTGAATTCCCAATTTTAAAATTCCATAATCAGCCCTACTTTTAGTTTTAAAGGAATAGTTTATCGAGTCGTTAGTTGAATCAAAAAAATCTTTGATAGCATTTGGAAATAAGTCTAAATTATAATTGTCATTTGGAAGAACTTCAAAATAAAAATCAACATCAAATTTATTTTTATTTATTTGAACAGTAAAAGGCACAGAAACGGAATCCTTATTTAAAATTTGAATTTTATCTTCATCAATCTCAGAGATGGGAATATTTGAATAAATTTTAAACGAATCATTAAGTTCTAAAACAGAATTTGATGATGGAGACAAAATAAGAGAGTCCTTGTCAAGCTCTTTATATTTAATGGTATATTTTTTTTCATAATTTGAGTTGGATATTTTAAATCTCAAAGAATCATATTTATAATCCTTAAACCAATAATTTAAAGTATCCGTTTCCTTATTTTTAGTTAGAACGGATTTTATATCAAGACTGTCAATTAGTTCTATTTTAGTGTTGACGTAATCCCCTTTGAATCCAAAACCAATTCTATTATTTGATTCTAAAAATGGTTTAAAACTTTTAAAAGGCAACTTTTCTTTAAATAATCTTATGTCCAGACTATCTTTCATTGGAATATTTAATATTTTTTCAGTAAATCCTATTTTTTCAAATTCTGGATCAAATTTGTAGTTATTGTTTTCGTCTTTAAGCGCTATAAATAAATATTTACCCTTTTTTAGATTTGTCATTTTAAAATTAGTAGAGTCAAGTGTGCTTCCAACATAGTTAGGCAAACCATTGTAAATAACAGAGTCATTAAATTTTTCATCAACTGGGTATAAAAACGTTGAAATGAAGTTTTCAGATTCTCTTTGAAATACACTTTTTATGTTTCCAGAAATTTTCAAAGAATCAATATAATTTCCAGTAGAAAAAACATAGTTAAAAAAAGGTAATTTATTTTCTTCGTTATTATCTACAACACTTTCTCCAAAATTAAAGACATAAGTTGTGTTTTGGTCTAGTTTTTCTTTTATGTCAATTTGAATAAATTTTGAAGCTCCAGATTGTGGATTTATAGTGTAAAAACTTTTATCAATGGGAGGAGAAACTACTAATTGCTTTCTAAAGTCTTTTAATTTAATGTATTCATCAAAAAAAAGTCTTATTCTATCCTCATCGAAATTAATAGTGTTAATTTCAGGCTCGGCATTAATTAAAACAGGTGGAGTTTCGTCTTTTGGACCTCCCTCCGGTATTCCTCTTTTAGCACAATTAACTAATGTCAAACAAAAAACAAGAATGAAGAATAAATAAGTTTTTTTCATTGTTTTTATTTAAAGCAAAATAACAATTAATTTTTCCATTTCTATTTTAAATTAATTTATGGAATTATTATAAAATTTACTCTTATTTTAGCCATATGAGTAATGAGGATAAATTTAAGAAAGTAATTTCCCATGCGAAAGAATATGGGTTTATTTTTCAATCAAGTGAGATATATGACGGCTTAAGTGCTGTTTACGATTATGGACAAAATGGAACGGATCTTAAAAACAATATTAAAGATTATTGGATCAAATCTATGGTTCAGCTTAATGAAAATATTGTAAATATTGATTCGGCTATTTTAATGCATCCAACAATTTGGAAAGCATCTGGTCATGTAGATGCATTTAATGATCCTTTGATTGATAATAAAGATTCAAAAAAGAGATATAGAGCGGACGTACTAGTTGAAGAACATATTGCTAAAATTGAAAACAAAATCTTAAAAGAAGTTTCAAAAGCAAAGAAAAGATTCGGAGATAATTTTGATTTAGATCAATTTTCATCAACTAACCCCAGAGTTGTTGGATATAAAACAAAAATTAAAGATATAACAGAGACTTTTAGTAAAGCTCTTGAAAGTGACGATTTAATTTCTTTAAAGAAATTGATAGAAGACCTAGAAATAGTTTGTCCTGTTTCTGGTTCTAAGAACTGGACCGACGTAAAACAATTTAATTTGATGTTTGGGACTAAGCTTGGTGCATCAGCGGAAAATGCTACAGATCTTTATTTACGACCTGAGACAGCTCAGGGAATTTTTGTCAATTTTTTAAATGTACAGAAGACAGGAAGACTAAAAATTCCTTTTGGTATAGCTCAAATTGGAAAAGCTTTTAGAAATGAAATTGTAGCTAGACAGTTTATTTTTAGAATGAGAGAATTTGAACAAATGGAAATGCAATATTTCATTAAGCCAGGCACTCAAAAAGAGTGGTATTCAAAATGGAAAGAAATTAGATTGGCTTGGCATTTATCGCTAGGATTAGGAAAAGAAAATTATAGATTTCATGACCATGAAAAGTTAGCTCATTATGCTGATGCTGCATGTGATATTGAATTTAATTTCCCTTTTGGCTTTAAAGAACTTGAGGGAATTCATTCGAGAACTGATTTTGATCTTTCAAGTCATGAAAAATATTCTTCAAAAAAGATTAAATACTTCGATCCACAATCCAATGAAAGCTATACTCCCTACGTTCTGGAAACATCAATTGGTCTAGATAGAATGTTTTTAGCTGTTTTTTCAAAATCTTTAATTGAGGAAGAATTAGCTGACGGTTCAAAAAGAGTCGTTTTGAAAATACCCAAAATTTTGGCTCCAAAAAAAATCGCTATACTTCCATTATTAAAAAAAGACGGCCTTCCAGAGCTGTCTAAAAAAATAATTGAAGATTTCAAATGGGATTTTAATACTGTCTATGATGAAAAAGATGCTATAGGCAGAAGATACAGAAGACAAGATGCACTAGGCACTCCATTCTGTTTAACAATCGACCATCAAACTCTTGATGATGGTACTGTTACTATTAGAGACAGAGATTCGATGGTTCAACAAAGAATGACAGTAGATGAAGTAAAAACAAAAATCAAAAACGAATTGGACATTAAAACTTGGTTGAGTTTTTAAAATGAAGATTATTTCATACAATGTTAATGGCATACGTGCTGCTTTAAAAAAAGGCTTTCTTGATTGGCTCAAAAAAACAAACTGTGATGTTATCTGTTTACAAGAGATTAAAGCTAACAAGGATCAGTTTGATTTAGACCAATTTTCCGAAATAGGATACGATTATCATTATTGGTTTTCCGCTCAAAAAAAAGGATATAGTGGAGTTGCTATACTTTCCAAGCACAAGCCAATTAATATTGAATATGGTACCGGTATTGATCATATGGATTTTGAAGGCAGAAATTTAAGGATTGATTTTGAAAATCTTTCAGTCATGAGTTTATACTTGCCCTCAGGAACAAATATCAAAAGACTTGATTATAAGTTTAAATATATGAAAGAGTTTAAGGATTACATTTCAGATCTCAAAACAAATATTTCAAACCTAGTTATTTGTGGGGATTATAATATCTGTCATGAAGCAATTGATATTCATGATCCAATTAGAAACGCAAAAGTTTCTGGATTTTTGCCTTGGGAAAGAGAATGGCTTTCAGAATTTATAAATTTAGGTTTTATTGATTCTTTTAGGGAATTGAACAAAGAACCTCATAAATATAGTTGGTGGAGTTATAGAGCAAATTCTAGAGCAAATAATAAGGGATGGAGAATCGATTACAATTTAGTTTCAGAAAATTTAAGAGCTAAGATTAAATCTTCATCCATTTTAGATCAAGTTTTTCACTCAGATCATTGTCCAATTGTTGTTGAACTAAAATTATAAATTAAATGAAATACTCTTATTTGCCATCGACTAAAATTAAAGTTAGTAAGATTTGTTTAGGTACAATGACGTTCGGAAATCAAAATTCTGAAATGGAAGGATTTGAACAAATGGACTATGCTTTAGACAATGGAGTTAACTTTTTTGATACCGCTGAGCTTTATCCTGTTCCAGCTACTGCAGCACTTTATGCTGACACCGAAAAAATTATTGGTAAATGGATGAATCAAAGAAATAACCGAGATCAAATAGTTCTTGCTACTAAAATTGCAGGCCCTGGCGATTATACAAAGCATATTCGCACAACGGGATTTTCAGAAAAGTCATTAGTTTCTGCTGTCGACGGAAGTTTAAAAAGATTACAAACTGATTATATTGATCTATATCAATTACATTGGCCAGAAAGAGTTACTAATACTTTTGGTAAAAGAGGATTTAATGCAAGTTTTGACGATCAATGGCAAGAAAATTTTCAGTCAGTTTTAGAGTGTTTAAAAAAATTAATTTCCAGTGGTAAAATTAGAACTATTGGACTCTCCAATGAAAACCCATGGGGTTTTATGAAATATTTAGAACTATCAAAAAAGGATTTACCAAAAACAATTACTATTCAGAACCCATATTCGCTATTAAACAGGCTTTTTGAAGTTGGTAATGCTGAGATATGTAAGAGGGAAAATGTTGGACTGTTAGCCTATTCTCCATTGGGTTTTGGTGTTTTAAGCGGTAAATACTTAAATGGGAAAATTCCCAATGATAGTAGATTAAGTTTGTTTCCTAATTTAAGTAGATTTTCCGGAGAAAATTCAATGAAAGCAACACAATATTATTATGAAATTGCAAAAAAGCATGATATTAGTTTAACCCAGATGTCATTATCATTTGTAAATTCTAGACCTTTTGTAACTAGTAATATTATTGGAGCTTCAAAATTATCTCAGCTAAAAGAGAACATAGAAAGTATAAATATTGATCTTAGTGAGGAAGTTTTAAGTGAGATAGAAAAAATTCACAACAAGATTCCTAATCCTGCTCCTTAAATAGAATTTTCAAAACCGATTCAATTGTTGGAAACTCAACAACTTTAATATTTTGAGTTTTAATATTTATTTTTGATTGAGAAGAAATTATTAAGGTTTTAAATCCTAGTTTTTCAGCTTCGTTTATTCTTTGATCAATTTTAGGAACAGGTCTTAATTCTCCAGAAAGTCCTATTTCTGCTGCAAAACAAACCCCTTTTTTTAACGGAATATTAAAGTTGCTTGAAAGGATTGCCGCGACTACAGCTAAATCAATTGCAGGATCTTCAATTTTTATACCACCAGTAATATTTAAAAAAACATCTTTTGTCCCTAATTTAAAACCTGCTCTTTTCTCTAATACAGCTAAAAGCATATTCAACCTTTTAGAATTGAAACCTGTTGTACTTCTTTGAGGTGTGCCATATACAGCACTACTGACCAAAGCTTGAATTTCTATCATAATAGGTCTAATTCCTTCAATAGTTGATGCTATTGCATTTCCACTTAGATCTAATTTATTATTTGAAATTAATAATTCGCTAGGGTTATGAACAGCTCTTAGGCCATTGTTTAACATTTCATAAATTCCTATTTCAGCAGTTGATCCAAATCTATTTTTTTTGACTCTAAGAATCCTATATAAATTGTTTCTGTCTCCCTCAAATTGAAGAACAACATCTACCATATGTTCTAAAACCTTTGGACCAGCTATTCCTCCATCTTTTGTTATGTGACCTACAAGGAAAACCGGTAAGTTTGATTTTTTGGAATATTTTAAAAATTGAGATGTAGATTCCTTTATTTGAGATACACTTCCAGGGCTACTGTCAATTATATCAGTTTGTAATGTTTGAATAGAATCTATAATAAGTAAATCAGGCTTTAAATTGTTAATTTGAGTTAAAATTGTTTCAACATTGGTTTCGTTTAAAATGTAACAGTTTTCAGAATTATTTTCAATCCTATTGGCTCTTCTACTTATTTGTTGTTGACTTTCTTCACCAGAAACATAAAGAACTTTATGCTTCATCTTTAATGATATTTGTAAAAGTAATGTGGACTTTCCTATTCCTGGTTCCCCTCCAATCAAAATTAAAGATCCAGGAACAATTCCACCACCAAGAACTCTGTTAAATTCTTCATCCGATACGCTTAGTCTGGGATCATTATTAAAATCTACATCACTTATTAACTGTATTTTTGAGGAAAGTTGATCTTTTGTAAGACCTAATGTTGGCGTACTTTCTTTTTTAATAATTTCCTCAACTATTGTATTCCATTGTTTACAAGAGCTACATTGACCTAGCCATTTAGAATGTTGGGCCCCACAACTCTGACAACAAAATGTAGATTTAACTTTAGACATAATCAATTATTTGTTTAATATAGGTAAAAAAATAAAAGATAATATTCCAAAAAAAACAATCATTAATGTTTGTGCGCTCCAAACTATCCAACCTAATGCTAAAGCGTTTTCGTAAGAAACATCGTATTGACTTATTACAGCTGCAATAGCTAGAGGATATGCTCCAATACCTCCATTTGTGAGTGACATAGTTATTGCACCTGCTATAAAAGCTAAAACTAGAGCATCAAACTCAAGGTTCATGGTTTCGTTAATACTAAATTTTACTAAGTAAAACATTAGAAAATAGCACACCCAAATTAATAAAGTATGTAGAGTAAAAATAGTTTTGTTTTTAATTTTTGAGACCGACA
>Ga0233451_10000861_pt1 | contig 30178 bp, 30 predicted proteins | sample 011ome_29_FD_183052 | JGI IMG/M metagenome (GOLD analysis project Ga0233451, IMG submission 183052) | Coastal salt marsh microbial communities from the Groves Creek Marsh, Skidaway Island, Georgia - 011504CT (spades assembly) | ecosystem: Environmental > Aquatic > Marine > Intertidal zone >... | reverse complement strand
GTAAAGGAGGCACTCATTACAAAACTTGGGTGACCAGTAGCACATCCTAAGTTTACTAATCTTCCTTCAGCTAGTAATATTATTCTTTTTCCACTTGGTAATTCTATTTCATGAACTTGTGGTTTTACTTCAGACCATTTGTAATTTCTTAAAGCTTCAACTTGAATTTCATTATCGAAATGTCCAATGTTACATAAAATTGCTCTATCTTTCATATTTCTCATATGATCGGCTGTAACAATGTCTTTATTTCCTGTTGCGGTAACCACGATATCTGCTTTATCAATAGCTTCATCCATTAGCACAACTTCGTAGCCTTCCATTGCAGCTTGTAGGGCACATATTGGATCTGCTTCAGTTACCAATACTCTTGCACCACTTTGTCTTAAAGATGCTGCACTCCCTTTTCCTACATCACCAAAACCAGCAACTATTGCAACTTTGCCTGACATCATTACATCTGTTGCTCTTCTAATTCCATCTACTAAACTTTCTCTGCAGCCATATAAGTTATCAAACTTTGATTTTGTAACAGAGTCATTAACGTTAATTGCAGGAACCATTAACGTCTTATTTTTTTCCATTTTATTTAGAGCTTTTATTCCTGTAGTTGTTTCTTCTGAAACACCTTTAACCTCTTTAAGCAATTCCTTGTAATCGTTATGCATCATAGCTGTTAAATCACCACCATCATCCAATAGCATGTTTGGTTTCCAATCTTTTTTTCCTTCGATTGTTTGTTTAATGCACCAAATATATTCTTCTTCGGTTTCACCTTTCCATGCATAAACTGGTATTCCTGCTTTTGCTATTGCAGCTGCAGCATGGTCTTGGGTTGAAAAAATATTGCAAGATGACCATCTAACATCAGCGCCTAAATAGACTAAAGTTTCTATCAATACAGCAGTCTGGATTGTCATGTGAAGACAACCAATTATTCTTGCTCCTTTTAATGGTTTTTTATCTCCATATTCCTCTCTTAATGCCATTAGTCCAGGCATTTCACTTTCTGCTATTGAAATCTCTTTTCTTCCAAATTCTGCTTGAGAAATATCTTTTACTTTAAAATCTTCCATGGTGGCGCTTCTAACAATATTATTTTATTTAATCAATAAAACTTTAAGCTTTAGAAAATATAATTTCTAAATTTGCTCCTCTTTTATCTGTTCTATTTAAAGCATTTATAGAAGCATTATGAAGATCAGTTAAATTTTTTACAATATTTAGACCTAAACCAGAATGTTGGCCAAATTTATCAGGTCTATTACTGTAAAATCTTTGAAATATTTTTGATGTATCTCTCTCTTTAAATCCTGGACCTTCATCAAGTATGTTAATGACTATTTGTTTTTCTAAATTTTTTGAAATTTTAATATCAATATTTTTGTTATCATCACTAAATGAAATTGCATTGTCTAAAAGGTTTGCAATAATCTGTTCAATTCTATTTTCTATTCCATTAATTACATAACTTTTACTTCCATCATTTAAAAAAGAAATATTAATGCCTCTTTTGGCTTGATATATATTATTATAATCATCAACTACTGACTTAATAATTGGAATTAAATCAATTTTTTTGAATTTTTCTTTACTTAGTGCAACTTCGTCTTTCAATATTTGTGAATAATCTGTGATTAATCTCTCAATTCTTTGAACATCATGACTTAAAATATTTATTAATTTTAATCTTTCATCTGCGTCTTTAGTATCATTTAAAATTTCTGAAGCACTTTTTAACGAGGCCAAAGGATTGCGAATTTCATGAACAAGATCTGTAGAAAAATTCTCAGCATGAGAAATTCTTTTTTGAAGTTCTAAAGTCATATCATCAAGAGATTTGGACAATAAGCCTAGCTCATCATTTCTTGACTTTAGGTTGTCAATATTAATTTTTTTGTGTTCTTTATTTTTTATCTTGTTTGTATAATTAACTAAATTTTGAATAGGCTTTAAAAAATATCTATTGAGCACAAAAGAAAATATCAAAATTACAATCCCAACTGCAAATGCAGTTCTTAAGATAAAAGTTTTTCTCTCATCAATTGCTGCCCTTACATCATTAGCATTTTCAGTGATTGCTATATAGCCAATGTTCACATCATCTCTAAAAACATTTTTTATTGTTGTTAATTTAAAATTATTAAATTCTTGCTGAGTAAAGGTAAAAGGTATTCCAAAATTTTTTGAACCTGCATAATTAAAGAGAATATCTTGCAACGATACTAGATTGTCATTACCAATATTTATATTTTTATTTTCGGTAATTTCTCTGCTTTTTTCCTCATTTAAAATTTCTAATTCTACTATATCTAATCTGGTTGAAAATGATCTTGGATCAAGGTCAAGAGTATCCGTATCGCCAACTAAATTTAACTGATTATCAAAAAAAATTACTCTATCAAGACTTTGAAAAATAAATCTTGTAGAAAATAAAAACTTCCTAATATCTTCTTCATTAAAATCAATTTCCAATCTATCTAAATTATCAACAGTATTATTAATAATCTTAATATGATTAGAGGATTTATTTTTTATCAAATTTGGCTGAATATTTTTTAGATATAAAAATGTGAATAAGCCTATAACTGAAAAAAAAATTAAATTTATAAATAGGAATTTTTTTAAAATTGATAGATTTTTTAAGAGATAATTAAACATTAACTAACATTCCATCTATATCCACTTCCATATCTAGTTTCTATAGCTGAAAAATCAGGATCAACTTTTTTGAATTTTTTTCTAATTCTCTTAACATGACTATCAATAGTTCTATCCTCAATATCTGTATCCTCTCTGTAAGCTATATCCATGAGCTGAGCTCTTTCTTTTATAATGCCTGGTCTTTTAGCTAATTCTTTTACTATTAAAAATTCTGTTGTAGTTAATTTATCAGGTAATTGATGGCCATTCCATTCACATTCTAGTTGGGATGGATCTAGTTTTAATTTTCCATGAGCAATAATATTTTTATTTTCCTCTATAACTGTATCTACATCTTTTTTTCTAAGCTGAACTCTAATTCTTTCAATTAAAACCTTAATAGAAAAACCTCCTGATTTTTTTATAAAATCATCAGCACCAAGTTTAAGTCCCAAAAGTTCATCTACTTCATCATCTTTTGAAGTTAAAAATATTACTGGCATTGAAGTTTTTTTTCTTAATTTTTTTAATAATTCTTCACCATCCATTTTTGGCATTTTAATATCTATTACTGCAAGATCTGGTGGTGTTCTTGTCAGCCCGATTAAAGCACTTTCTCCATCAATATATGTTTGAACTTTAAAACCTTCTTTTTCTAAAGCGATACTTAAGCTGGTAAGAATATTTCGATCATCATCAACAAGAGCAATAGTTTGTTTGTGCATATAGTATTTTAAAATTACTAAATTGTTCTAATTTGGGCAATTAATTAAATTAATGTAATTCGCCCCAATTATTTCCACTATTGATATCTACAGTAAGTGGGATTGAAAATGAATGATAATCGCTATTTGCAACACTGATCATTTCATCTTTAATGATCTTCATCATTTTTTTAATTTCACTTTTTTTAACTTCAAAAATTAATTCATCATGTATTTGAAGTAGCATTTTTGATTTAATAGATTTTTCTTCCTCTAATTTTTTATCAATTCTAATCATTGCAAGACGCATAATCTCAGATGCTGATCCTTGGATAGGAGCATTAATTGCAGCTCTTTCCTGAAAATTTCTTACATTAAAATTTTTATCATTTATAGAATTGAAGTGAGATCTTCTGCCAAAAATATTATTTACATATCCACTTTTTCTACAAAACTTAATTGTATTATCCATATAAATTTTAATTTCTGGAAATTTTGCAAAATAAGCATTTAGAAATTCTTCTGCTTCATAATTTGAAACATTAATTTGCTTTGCTAGACCGTACTGTGAAATTCCATAAATGATCCCAAAGTTTATAGCTTTTGCTTTTCTTCTTTGGTCCTTATCTACTTTTTTAATATCGATGTTAAATATTTGGCTTGCAGTTAATGAATGAATATCCTCATTATTTTTAAATGCTTTTTTTAACTCTTTTACATCTGCTAAATCAGCCAAGATCCTCATTTCTATTTGATTATAATCTGCAGAGATTAGAACATTATCTTTTTCTGCAATAAATGCTTTTCTGATATCTCTTCCATCTTCTGTTTTAATTGGAATATTTTGTAAATTTGGATCACTTGATGCTAACCGCCCTGTTGTTGTTGCGGCTAATAGAAAAGAAGTATGCACTCTTTTGGTGTTGGGATTTAAATGTTCTGGTAAAGAATCTGAATAAGTATTTTTTAATTTCGATAATTGCCTCCAATCTAAAACTAATTTTGCAAATTCATGGCCTTTAAATGCCAAATCCTCTAAAACTGAAGCGCTAGTTGCAAAACTTCCTTTTTTCGTTTTTTTCAATCCTGCTATTTTTAAATCATTATAAATAATCTCACCAAGTTGTTTGGGTGATGCAATATTAAATTCTTTTTTTGAAATTTTAAAAATTTCTTTTTGAATTTTTTCTATTTTTTTTTCAAACTTTAATGACAATGTATTTAAAAATTTGTTATCAACTTTAATGCCTTCAATTTCCATAAAAGCTAAAATTTTAATCAATGGCTTTTCAAAAATTTCATAAATATTGTTTAATTTTTCGGATTTAAGACTTTTATAAAATTTTTTATAAAGTCTATAAGTTACATCTGCATCTTCAGCGGCGTAATCTTTAGCTTTATCTATTTCTACTTCACTAAAATTAATTTCCTTTTTGCCTGTCCCAACAAGTTCTTTAAATTTAATGGGTTTATGATTTAAATGAATTTCTGATAGCGTATCCATATTATGTCTATTTTTTCCAGCATCCAACACATAAGACATTAGCATGGTGTCTTCCATGGAATTAAGAATAATCCCATTCATATAAAAAATTATAAAATCAAATTTTATATTTTGACCAATTTTTTTAATACTTGGGTCTTCTAAAAGTGGCTTAATTTTTTTTAAAACATCTTTTTTATTCAAACATCTTTTAGATTTGTGACCAACTGGGATATAGCAAGCCTTACCAATTTTTGTGCTTAAAGAAATTCCAACTAAATTTGCCTGATGAGGATCTAAAGAATCTGTTTCAGTATCAACTGCTATCTCTCCTATTTCCTCTGCCTCGTTTATCCATTCATCAATTTCATTTAAATTTTGTATTAAATGGTAATTTTTATTATTTATTGGCTCTGTACCTTTTATATTTTCTTTTTTTTCATTCTTCGGAATTAAATTTGGCTCTCCATATGCAGAAATCACTGAACTCAATAATCGATTGAATTCCATTTCTCTCAGGAATTCATAGAGTTTATCTTTGTCTATCTCTTTCAATTTGAATTCGCTAAGCTCTCTGTCTACAGGTGCATCATGTTTTAAAGTTACAAGCTCTTTACTTATTAATGCCTTGTCTTTATTTTCAATTAAAGTCTCTCTTCTTTTATTTTGTTTAATTTCATGAGTAGATTTTAAAAGTTTATCCAAAGTTCCATATTTATTTATTAGCTCTGCAGCTGTTTTAACTCCTATACCTGGAACACCTGGCACATTATCGCTACTATCTCCAGCTAAAGCCTGAACATCTATAACCTTGCTAGCATCTACACCAAACTTTTTAAAAACATCCTCTTCATTGATAAATTTATTTTTCATAGGATCAAAAATTCGAACATCTTTTTTATAGAGTTGCATTAAATCTTTATCAGATGAAACAATAGTTACTTTTGCTCCTGCCTTTAAAATTTGATCAACATATGTGGCTATTAGATCATCTGCCTCATAGTTTAAAAGGTCTACGGATGGTAAATTAAAAGCTAATACTGATTTTCGTATGTATTCAAACTGTGGTGCGAGATCATCTGGCGCTTCTGCTCTATTGGCCTTGTAATCACTATAAATTTCATTTCTAAAAGTTTTTCTAGCTGAGTCAAAAATTACTGCAAAATGTGTGGGCTTTTGAAGATTTTCATTAGATTTGGAATCCTCAAGCAATTTAAATAACATGCTACAAAAACCACTCACCGCACCTGTCGGTAATCCATCGCTTTTTCTGGTTAAAGGAGGCAATGCATAATAGGCTCTAAAAATATAGCCCGATCCATCAATTAAATAAAAATGATCTGTTTTTTGAATTTTACTCATTAGATGTAAGTTATATAAATTGTATTATCATCTATTAATACAAAAATACATTTTCAATAATTCAAAATTTACTACTAGAATATCAAATAAATAAAGGTTAATATTATTTATGGAACTTATAAAACAAAACTTTCAAACTAAATTAATAAAATCAATATTTGCGGTTGTATTGGGTTCAATTCTATTAACAATTTCTGCAAAAGTAAAAATTCCTTTTTATCCTGTGCCAATGACTATGCAAACGTTTGTGGTGTTGCTTTTAGGTTTAAGTTTTGGTTATAAAATTGGTTTATCTGCAGTAGGCTTATATTTATTAGAAGGTATTGTTGGTCTACCAGTTTTTTCGAATTCACCAGAAAGAGGAATTGGCTTAGTTTACTTTACTGGTCCTACAATGGGTTACCTAATTGGTTTTTTATCTGCTTGTTATCTTGCAAGTTTTGTAAAATTAAATGATAATTTTTTAATGATATTTGCTAAACTTACTTTAGCGGTATCAACTATTTATCTATTTGGAATTATGTGGCTTGGTACATTAATTGGATGGGACAAACCTATTTTTAACTTAGGTGTGGCACCGTTTTTGTTAGCTGAAGCTTTTAAAATATTATTATTAAGCTTATTAGTTAAAAAGTTGATTAAACTGAAAAGTTTTATCTAGGCGATCTTTTAGACAATATTCTTTGTAGTGTTCTTCTGTGCATTTTAAGTCTTCTTGCAGTTTCTGAGACATTTCTATTACATAACTCAAACACTCTGTGAATATGCTCCCATTTAACTCTATCAGCAGACATTGGGTTTTCTGGAGGAGCAGCTTTTTTTGAAGGATCGGCTAACAAAGCCTTTTCAACATCGTCTGCATCTGCCGGTTTTGCTAAATAATCTATTGCACCTTCTTTAATAGCTGCAACAGCAGTTGGTATGTTTCCATATCCGGTTAGCATTATAATTCTGCTTGAAGGATTAGATGCTTGAATTTCTTTTACAACCTCTAAGCCATTTCCATCCGCCAATCTTAAATCAACAACAGCGAATCCTGGTTTGTTTACTTTCACTGTATCAATACCTTTTTTTACACTCTCAGCTTGTAAGACTTCAAATCCCTTCTTTTCCATTGCTCTCGATAAACGTTCTCTGAAAGGATTGTCATCATCAACGATTAGTAAGGATTTATTATCAAAATCGCTTAGGTTTTTAAGTGTAGCTTCGCTCTTCATAGACCCTATATGGAGGTTAATATAAAAAATTCAATAGATGATTATTTGCTTTACATAAACTATTTATTGGCTTAATTGCACATTTTATAAAAGGTTTTTCAAGAAATTTTAAAACTTTTTTTTTATTAAATTTTTTTTTGGAGACAAAATAAATGCAAAAATTTAAATCAGTTGAAGAATTAATAAATCAACTGAAACCTGAAAAACCTGTTTACTGTATCAGAAAAAAATCAGTATTAACCGCTTCCAATTTTTTTCAAAAAAACTTTCCTGGTGAAATTTTATATGCAGTGAAAACAAATCCACACCCTGTAGTAATTAAAACTTTAATTGAAAGTGGAATAAATCAATTTGATGTTGCTTCGGTAGAAGAAATTAAGCAAGTAAGAAAATTTTCTAGTTCAGCTAAATGTTCTTTCATGCACACAATTAAAAGTCCTGAAAGTATTAAAAGGGCTTATTTTGAATTTGGAATTAAAACATTTTCTTTAGATACAAAAGAAGAACTTATAAAAATTATTAACAACACTGATAATGCAAAAGATCTAGAATTATTTGTTAGAATTGCTGTATCTAACGAACATGCAGAAATAGATTTATCAAAAAAATTTGGTGCATTAAATTCTGAAGCTTTAGGTCTGCTTAGGTTGGCGAAACAATATGCTAAAAAAGTTGGATTAAGTTTTCATGTTGGGTCACAATGTATGCATCCTATTTCATATGCTAAAGGAATAACTGAGATCGGAAATATAATTAAAAAAACTAAAATAATTCCAGATTATATTAATGTTGGCGGTGGTTTTCCATCAATATACCCTGATTTAGTTCCTGATAATTTAATAGCGTATTTTAATGAAATTAAAAAAAGTTTAGAAAATTTAAAAATTGAAAATATGCCAAAAATAATTTGTGAGCCGGGAAGAGCATTAGTTGCTGAGAGTGGCTCAACAATTGTTAGAGTGAATTTAAGAAAAAAACAAAAACTTTATATTAATGATGGAACTTACGGAACGCTATTTGATGCTGGTACACCAAATATTGTTTATCCTTCAAAAATGATAAAAGAAAATTCTAGTAAAATTATCTCAAAAAAAATGACTGCTTTTAGTTTTTTTGGACCTACATGTGATAGCATGGACTATATGAAAGGTCCTTTTGTTCTTCCAAATAATATTAGGGAAAATGATTATATAGAACTTGGTCAGCTTGGTGCATATGGTCTAACTTTTAGAACTCATTTTAATGGATTTTATTCTGATGAAGTATATGAAGTGGAAGATGATCCAATTATGAGCTTATACAATAGAGACATTAACAAAGCTATTCAAGTTGCTTAATGTCAGAAGATAAAAAACTTACACACAACAGTAAAAAAGATTTTCTTAAAAATCCAGTAGAACATATTGATATAACCTCTTTTGATTCAAGACCTATTATTTCATCAATGGAAAAAATGTCTTTTGTATCAAGAGAAACCGCCAATGCTGCTAATATTTTTAATGACATGTTGTCAGATAAAGATTGTACAATTTTTTTAACTCTAGCTGGTTCTACTTCTGCGGCTGGTTGTATGAATATTTATAAAGATTTAGTTAAATACAATATGGTGGATGCCATTGTTGCAACTGGCGCTTCTATAATTGATATGGATTTTTTTGAAGCTCTTGGTTTTAAGCATTACCAAGGTTCTCAATTTCAAGATGATACAGAATTGAGAAAAAATTACATTGATAGAATTTATGATACTTACATCGATGAAGATGAGCTTCAAATGTGTGATAGGATTATTTGTGATATTGCAGATACTTTAGAACCTAGAAGCTATACTTCACGAGAATTCATTCAAGAAATAGGAAAGTATTTAAAAAAAAATTCAAAGAAGAAAGACTCATTAATTGAAACTGCTTATGATAACAATGTACCAATATTTTGTCCGGCTTTTACAGACTCTAGCGCAGGATTTGGACTTGTCATGCATCAAGAAAAGAATCCAAAAAAACACATGACAATAGACTCAATTAGAGAATTCAGAGAACTAACTGAGATTAAAATAAGATCTAAAGGTTCAGGACTATTTATGATCGGAGGTGGTGTGCCTAAAAACTTTATTCAAGATACAGTTATTTGTGCTGAGCTGTTGGGTAAAGAAGTTGAAATGCATAAGTATGCTGTTCAAATAACTGTAGCCGACTCTAGAGATGGTGCGTGCAGTAGTTCAACTTTAAAAGAAGCCAGCTCATGGGGCAAAGTGGATATAACTAAAGAACAAATGGTTTTTGCAGAGGCAACTAGTGTTTTACCATTAATTGCTAGTGATGCTTATCATAAGGGTGAGTGGAAAAAAAGAGACAGAAAAAACTTTACAAAAATTTTTGGATAAAAATTGAATTACCTCTCTAATAAAAAAGGATTTCTAGGTTTAGATAATAAATTTAATTTCAAAGAAAAAGTTGTAATTGTTCCTTTTGGTTTAGAAAAAACAGTTAGCTATGGTGGTGGCACTAAAAATGGGCCTAAAGAAATTATTAAAGCATCACACCAAGTTGAGCTTTATGATGAAGAATTTAATTGCGAGCCTTATAAAAAAATTGGAATTAAAACATTAAAACCCTTCAAAATTGACAAAAATATCAACAAGGCACTTGATAAAATGTCTTCAATTAATAATGAAATACTAAATAAAAAGCTTTTTCCAATGACATTTGGGGGCGAGCATTCAATAACACCGGGTTGCTTAAAACCATTTGTAAAAAAACATAAAAAAATCTGTCTTCTTCATTTTGATGCTCATGCAGATTTAAGGGATAGCTATGAAGGTGAAAAATTTTCACATGCTTCTGCAATTAGAAGATGTTTGGATTATCCAAATGTATCGGTTATTTCGTTTGGTATAAGAAATATTTCACAAAGTGAGATTCCATTTTTAAAAAAAAACTCATCAAGAATTAATATTTTTTGGGCAAAAGATAAGGCTAAATGGAACTTAAATAAATTTAAGAAAATGATAAAAAACAAAACTGTATATCTCACATTTGATGTAGATGGATTAGACTCGAGTATAATGCCTGCAACGGGTACACCTGAGCCAGGAGGTTTGCTTTGGGATGAAACTTTAAAGATTATTAGAATTGCTTCAAAAAATTCAAATATTATTGGAGCTGATATTAATGAACTTGCTCCAATAAAAAATTTTAATTCATATAATTTTTTAGTCGCAAAATTAGCTTACAAAATTTTAAGTTATAAATTTTTATCTAAGAAACTGGCTTAAAAGTATTTAATAATACCCTAAAAGGTATTAGCATAGCTAAAGCAACGATTAACTTAACTGATAGATCTCCAAAAGATAAGGTCACCCATGGCACTCCTGTTGCATAAAAAGAAATTGAGAAAAATAAAAAAGTATCAACGATAGAAGCAATAATTGAAGAGGTTAAAGGTGCTATAAACCACTTCTTTTTTCTCAATCGATCAAAAATTTGAACATCTAACAACTGAGCTACAAAAAAAGCAATTCCTGAACCAAAAGCAATTCTGATTGAGATTAAATCTTGAAAGTTTGTAGAAAATAAAATGGTGGACCCTACCCCAATAAAAAAACCTAAATAAACAATTTTTTGGGCAATTAGCTTTCCATAAGATCTATTCGCTAAATCAGTAATTAAAAATGCAATTGGATAAGTAAAAGCTCCATATGTCAAAATCTCATTTAAACCATAATGGTTTATTGGAAATTGAACAAGATAATTGGAAGATAAAACAATCACACCCATCAAAAATGACAGGATTATAAAAGTCTTATTCATTAAGCTGATTTAGATACTGTCGCTTTTTTTTGAAATGGAGATTTAATTAAAATACTTTTTTTTAATTTTTTAAGTCTTGGAGATAAATTTTTATTTTTAACTACTTTTAGAAATTCATCGAAACTGCCTTTTTTATCTACCGATCTTACACCGGCATTACTGACAGTTAATTTAAGACTTCTTTTTAAAAGTTCACTTGTAAATTTTACTTTTTTAAGATTTGGTAAAAATCTTCTTTTTGTCTTATTGTTAGCGTGACTAACGTTATGACCTTTCATTGGAATCTTACCAGTTAATTCGCATTTTTTTGACATAGTAGCCGACTATATAAGGGGTGATATGGTTCGCGTCAAGTTAATAGAATTATATTTTATTTTCTATTTCCTATAATTTCACTAAAATTTTTAACTCCGTCTTTTTCTAGCAGCTCAGCTAGTTCATTTTTTATTAAGTTTACAATATTTGGTCCTTTGTAAACCATGCCAGTATAAAGCTGAACTAAATTGGCACCAGATAAAAATTTATTATACGCACTCAAACCTGAGTCTACACCCCCAACACCAATTATTTTTATTTGTCCTTTTAAAAATTTATAAAATTTATTAATTAATAAATTAGATTTATCTTCAATGGGTTTTCCTGACAAACCTCCTTTTTGATGTTTTTGAATATCTTTTAATCTCTCTCTAGTATCGTTTGAAGTATTTGAAATAATTGCAGCTTCAATATTTTTAGCCAACAAAACATTTGAAATTTTTTCTATTTCATTATCTTTAATATCTGGGGCAATTTTTACCACAATTGGTATCTTGGATTTTAATTTTTTTTTTTCATTTTCAATTTCTGTTAATAATTCCTCTAATTTTGTTTCATCATGAAAGTTTCTCAAATTTTCAGTGTTAGGAGAAGAGATGTTGATTGTTATATAATCTGCTAACTCATGAAAAGTTCTTATACCAATTAAATAATCCTCTAATCTATTTTGAGTATCTTTGTTAGGTCCAATATTAATTCCAAGTAATCCTGTTTTGGGATTATTTTGAATTCTTAATTTCACATCATTGGCTCCATGATTGTTAAAGCCTAACCTGTTTATTAAAGCTTCATCTTCAACTAGTCTAAATACTCGTGGTTTAGGGTTTCCATATTGACTTAAGGGCGTAACGGTCCCGACTTCAACAAATCCGTAACCTAACTTGAATAATTGATTGTATACTTCAGCATTTTTGTCAAAACCTGCGGCCATACCAATAGGGTTATTAATTGATTTATTAAATATTTTAGTTTTGAATAGCTCTTCATTATTATTTTTATCAAAAACGTTTGGTATAAAATTTAATTTAAGAGATTTAATTGCTAAATTGTGAGCTGTTTCTGGATCTAGTTTAAATATTAAAGATCTTAAATTTGAAAACATTATCTAATTTTACTCATTATAAGCTCTTTCGTTTCATTAACACCAAAAAAACTTATAAAAAAACCCATACGGGGTCCATTCTCATCACCAAAAACTACTTGATAAATTAACTTAAACCAATCTCGAAGATTTTCTGAGTATCCATTTTCTTTACCTGTGGAATAGATTAACGTTTGAATATCTTCAGGCGACATTTGATCATTACATTTCTCAAGATTTTTAATGAGCGCTTCTAAAGCTTTTTTTTCATCTTGATTGGGTTTTTTATAATTTTTTTGTGATCTGATAACATCATTAAAATATTTTATTGCATAGCCTACAAGACTATCAAATATTGGAAAATTTTTTTCATCTATATCTGGCTTATATTTTTTAACAAATTTCCAAAGAAGATCTTTTGAATCTGCGTTACTAGTTTCAACTAAATTTAACAACATTGAAAATGTCATAATTGAATTTTCTGTCGGAATTTTTCCATTATGAACATGCCAGACAGGATTCATCAATAATTGTAACTCGTCTTGTTTTTTTGCTTTTTCAATAAAATCTAAATATTCATCTACCGCTTTAGGTACAATCTCTTTGTAAAGTTTTTTTGCTCTTTTTGGATTTTGATACATATACAAAGATAAACTTTCTGGTGATGCATATTCTAGCCACTGATCAATCGTAATCCCATTACCTTTTGATTTAGAAATTTTTTCCCCTTTTTCATCTAAAAATAATTCATAAGCAAATCCTGAAGGGTTATTTTTACCAATTAATTTAATAATTTTTGTAGATAAAATTGCACTCTCAATAAGATCTTTTCCATACATTTCAAAATCAACATCGAGCGCATACCATCTCATAGCCCAATCTACTTTCCATTGAAGCTTGCAATTTCCATCTAAAATACTTTTTTCTAGTTTTTTTCCACCATTATCAAAAATAATCTTGGAGTTAGTTTTGTCTATCTCCAAAACAGGTATCTCTAGTACATGACCAGTATCAGGGCAGATAGGCAAAAATGGGCAGTATGTTTTTTGTCTCTCTTTTCCAAGTGTTGGTATAATTATGTTCATAATTCCATCATAATTATCCAAAATTAGTTGCAGTGTGGAATTAAAAAATCCTGATTTATATAATTTGGTTGAGCTTTTAAAATTATATTTAAAATTAAAACTATCTAAAAAATTTTTTAACATCTCATTATTATGCTCACCAAAACTATCAAACTTCTCAAAAGGATCAGGAACTTCTGTTAGAGGTTTGTGTAAATTATCCTCTAATAGTTTTTGGTTTGGAACATTATCTGGAACTTTTCTAAGTCCATCCATATCATCAGAAAAGGTAATTATTTCTGTTGGCAAATCAGTTAATTGTTTAAGAGCATTTACCATCATAGAAGTTCTTGCAACTTCTCCAAAAGTTCCGATATGAGGTAGTCCACTAGGACCATATCCTGTTTGCAGAGTAATTTTACCCTTTTTTTCAATTAGTGATTTTCTTTCACGAAGCATTTTTTTAGCTTCAACAAACGGCCAAGCATTAGTTTTATCTAGGTTTTCTTTTTTTATCATGAATTACACTTTTTATTTTAGTGAATTTGCCAATTCTTATAGTGTTGAAATTTATTTACCATAAAATAATGTTCTTTCAAAATGTCTAATTATAAAACCGTTTTTTTTACACTTGGTATTTTACAAATAATTTTAGGTGTATTCATGTTTATTCCAATAATTTTTCAGTTTATCTATTCTGAAATTGACTCGTCTTTTTTTGGTGCGTCTCTTGTTACAATAATTTTTGGTATATTGTTTTTTCTATCAAATTTAGATCATGATAAAAAATTAACTTTACAACAAGCTTTTCTTTTAACGGCATTATCATGGTTAAGTATTGCGATATTTGGATCACTGCCATTTATTTTTTCTGATTTAAATTTTTCATTTGTTAATGCTTTTTTTGAAAGTATGTCTGGAATTACGACAACAGGATCGACAATTATTTCAAACCTCGATGAAATGCCTAAAAGTATATTATTATGGAGAGCAATTCTTCAATGGTTAGGTGGAATAGGAATAATTATTATGGCGATCACTTTAATGCCAATTATGAATGTTGGTGGTATGCAGCTTTTTAAAATATCTAACAATGATTCATCTGAAAAAATATTGCCAAAGTCAAAAGAGATAGCTCTTAGACTGATCTATATTTACACCTCCTTAACATTGTTATGTGGATTAACCTACAAAGCATTTGGTATGAGTTTTTTTGATAGCTTAACACACTCAATGACCACAATAGCAACTGGTGGCTTCTCAAATTACAATGAATCTATTGGTTTTTTTAATAGTGTGTCAATTGAGATTTCTGCAATGATTTTTATAATTTTGGGTAGCTTACCGTTTATAGCATATATTAAATTTATCAGTGGAGATAAGAAAATCATTTTTAATGATGTTCAAATTAAAACTTTTTTTAAAATAATTATTGCGAGTATAATAATACTTTCAATATATCTTTTTGTAAGTGGAGCTGCAGATTTAAATCTCAGATCAATATTTTTTAATGTAATTTCAATATTAACAGGCACAGGTTATGTAAACGCTGAGTTTGATACTTGGGGAAGCTTTACATTAATTCTTTTTTTAGGCTTAATGTTTATTGGAGGATGTGCTGGATCAACTACGTGTGGTATAAAAATATTTAGAATTCAAATATTATATCTTTTCGTTGCAAATCAACTGAAAAAAATAATTTATCCAAAAGGCGTATTTATTTTAAAGTATGATCAAAATCCTATTGATAACAAGTTCATATCATCAATCATTTCTTTTATTTATATGTACTTGGTTATTTTTTTCATTTTGACCGCTTTATTATCTTTAACAGGATTAGATTTTGTTACTTCAATATCAGGAGCAGCAACATCAATATCCAATGTGGGACCGGGACTTGGATCGGTAATTGGACCAAATGGAGACTTTTCTACTCTACCTGATATCTCAAAATGGATTTTAACTTTAGGAATGATACTTGGCAGACTAGAATTATTTGCAATACTAGTACTATTTCTTCCTTCGTTTTGGCGAAACTAACTATGATTGAGATTAAAAAACAATCATTGTCTGAAACATTCTCAATTTATTTTGATCAAAGAATGTTAAAAATTTTATTACTAGGTGCAATTTCAGGTTTTCCGTGGGTGCTTATCGGAAGCAGTCTTAGTTTATGGTTAAAAGAAGATGGTTTAAGTAGATCTACAGTCGGTTGGGCTGGATTGATTTTTGCAGTTTATGCATTTAATTATTTATGGGCACCTTTAGTCGATCGAATTCAAATTCCTTATTTAACAAAAAAAATTGGACATAGACGAGGATGGATTGTTTTAATGCAATTATTAATATTAATCTCGTTAGGTTTATGGAGCTTAATAAACCCTACTGAAAATTTGGCACTAGTGATTAGCGTTGGTCTATTAATCGCAATAGCATCAGCAACACAGGACATTACTGTTGATGCTCTAAGGATTGAACAAATAGGTGAAAATGAGGGAAAATCAATGGCAGCTGGAGCAGCAATGGCTGTTGTTGGTTGGTGGAGTGGTTATAAACTTGGAGGAGTAATAGCTTTATTTTCTGCTGACTATCTTCAAAATTTTGGATTTGAAAACTATTGGCAGCTTACATTTTTAATTCTTGGTGTGCTAGTTATTTTAATGAATATCGGGTTAATGTTTGTGACTGAAAAAAATTCAGATGAGAGAATAAACAGACAATTTTTAAATGATAAAATTATCTCAGATAAATTAGGAAATAATAATTTTTTTTCTAAATTTGCTGTATGGATTGGCGGCACTATCAGTGGTCCAATAATAAGTTTTTTCAAAAAGAATGGTTTTTCGATTGCCTTAGGAATACTTGGTTTTGTTTTTCTCTTTAAAGTTGGAGAGGCATTTCTTGGCAGGATGTCTATAATTTTTTATAAAGAAATTGGATTTAGTAAATCTGATATCGCAATCTACTCAAAAACATTAGGTTGGATTACTACAGTAGTATTTACACTGTTGGGTGGACTTTTTGTAATCAGATCAGGTGTTTTAAAAGCGATGTTTCTTGCGGGAATTGTTATGGCGGCTACTAATATCCTATTTAGCATACTTGCTTGGAGTGACAAATCTGAGTTACTTTTTGCAATAGCAGTAATATTTGATGACATAGCGGCAGCGTTTGCAACTGTTGCTTTCGTTGCTTTTATTTCCTTATTGGTTGATAGAGCTTATACAGCAACCCAATATGCTTTACTTGCATCAATTGGTACTGCTGGAAGAACAACTTTGGCATCTTCTTCGGGAGCACTAGTTGATTGGCTAAACGGAAATTGGGGTCTATTTTTTATTTTAACAGCGTTAATGGTTATTCCCTCTCTCTTAATACTTTGGTCAATGAAAAATAAGTTAAAATTAAGTGATGGATAATTTTTATAATAAATTTATTGGAAATATATATTCAAAAACTTCAACAAAATCTGAAGTTACCTCTCAAATTTTGTTTGGTGAAAAATTTACAATACTAAATAAAAATAAAGATTGGTTTAAAATTAAAACTAGCTTTGATAATTACATTGGTTTTATAAAAAAAAGTAAATTTATAAAGATACACAATCCTGATTTTAAAGTTTTTTCTCCAAAAAGCCCTGTATTCAAAAAAATTAATAATAACTTTGTTAAAACAAGCAAATATTTATATTTTTCTAGTACAGTCTCTAATCTTGAAAGTGAAAAAAATTATATTAGATTTGGAGATAATATTTGGGTTAATAGAAGAAATTTAAAATCTATTAATTATGTAGAAAAAAACTTCAAAAAAATTCTTAAACTATTTTTAAATACAAAATATCTTTGGGGTGGAAAAAGTATAGATGGTATTGACTGTTCAGCTTTAATTCAAATATTTTTTAAATTTAATAGAGTTTTTTTTCCACGAGACACGAAAGATCAAGTCAAATATTGTAAAAAAAAATCTCTTAAAAAATTTCAAGCGGGTGATATTATTTTTTGGAAAGGCCATGTTGGTTTATGTCTAAATCGATCAAAATTTATTCATGCATATGGGCCTAGAAAAAAAGTTTTGATAATGGGTATTAAAGAAACCATCAATCGAATAGATAAAACTGCAAATCTTAAAATTAAAAAAGTAAGTAATATAAGAAATTATTAATTTCTTCCAAAATCAGGCTTATCAATATCCTGTTTAAGTTTTATAATTTTTGTTCTTACTTTTTTGGTATTTATTAATTTATTAAGGATTGATTTATTATTTTTAGTATTAATATCTTTTTTAAATGAATTTAAATTTTTAATGAAAAGCTCAATCGCCTTTGAAATATTTTTTTTGTTATTAAAGAAAATATCTCGCCACATTATTTCATTAGAAGCTGCAATTCTTGAAAAATCCCTTAAGCCACCCGCACTGTATTTTATAAGATCATATTTTTCTTGTTTTTCAAAATCTTGAGCTGATTTCACCAAATTATATGCAATTAAATGCGGAAGGTGGCTAGTGATAGAAAAAATTTTATCATGTTTATCAATACTCATTTCAACTAATTTAGAGCCAATTTTTTTCCAAAATTTTTTAAGAACTAAAAGATGTTTTTGATTAGTGTCTTTTTCTTTTATTAAAACACACCATTTATCATCAAACAAATTTGCTTTTCCATGTTTGGGTCCACTCACTTCAGAGCCTGCAATAGGATGACTTGAGGTCCAGAAAATATTTTTTTTTAGATATTTTTTTATAATTTTAAATGACTCCTGTTTAGAAGATCCCACATCTGTAATAACATGTTTGGGTGTTAAATATCTATTCATCTTTAAAATTAAATCTTTATAGGAACTCATGGGAGTGCAGAAAATAATCAAATCTGATTTTTTAATACCCTCAGCTAAATTTTTTATAACAGTGCCACCAATTCGAAGTTTTTTTATTTGTGATATATGCTTTTGGGATTTTTCATAGACAAAAACTTTGTTTGCAATTTTTTTATTATTAATTTTTCTCAATAAAGAAGAACCTAATAAGCCACATCCAATTAATAAAATATTTTTCATTTACTTAATATCTTTTTTGCAACACTTAAAAATTTAAAATTTTCTACTTTTGAACCTATAGTCAATCGTAATTTATTTTCAATATTATATCCCTCATCAGTCGATCGTAGAATAATTCCTTTATTTTTTAATTTATTATAAAATTCTTTTGCCTTAATTTTTGCTTTAGAAAAATCTAAAAACAGAAAATTTGCAGTAACTGTATTAGAATATATTTGGTACTTTTCTAAAAAAAGTTTTATTTTTTTTGCATAAAATAAATTGTGTTTAATTGATCTTTGAATAAAGTTTTGATCTTTTAAAGCTTCTACAGCAGCTAATTGTGCTATTTTATTAACATTAAAAGGAGGTTTTATTTTATAAAGCTCATCAACAATTTTTTTGGCTCCATAACCCCATCCTATTCTTAGTGCTGAAAGGCCATATATTTTGGAAAAAGTTCTTAATATAAAAACATTATCTGAGTTTTTAAAAAGCTTCAATCCAGATGAATAATCTTTGTTAACCATATATTCGCTGTATGCATCATCTACTACCAACAAAATATTTTTATTTAATTTTTTTCTTAAATTTAAAATTTCATTTTTTGATAAATATGTACCAGTAGGATTGTTAGGATTTGCTAGAAATACAATTTTTGTTTTACTAGTTACATTTTTTAATATTTCTTTTGTTGAAATTTTAAAATTATCCTCTTCAGCGAATCTAACTTTAGCACCCACTATTTTTGAATAAATTCTGTACATCAAAAAACTATGCTTTGGCACAACCACTTCATCATTAGGCTTAAGATATAACTGGCAAAGCATTTGTATTACCTCATCTGAACCTGCCCCACATATTATTTTATCTATATTGCAGTTGAATTTTTTAGCTAATTGCTCTCTTAAATTTTTAGATTTACTATCTGGATATCTGTAAATATCTAAATTTTTGCTAGATAAAACTTTCTTAACCTTGCTACTTACACCAAGTGCAGACTCATTTGCTGAAAGCTTTATAATCTTTTTTAACTTTCTAACATTCGATTTTCCTGGCTTATATGCCTGAATATCAATTTTTCTAAAAACTGGTATTGTCATGTTTTAAATTTTTTATCCCTTATAAATAAAATAGTTAAATATTAATACTGAATTAGTTTATTTTTTAATAAAATTGACAATATCTATCTCTTCTAGTACAAATTTTTTGCGCTGATTTAACTGAATTGCGAGCGCTTTAAAAAAACCGCTAAACAAGTTTTTTTCTCACAATTCACTTAAACAGCATCAAAATTATGAATGATTTAAAGACATTATTGGTAAAAGAACCATTAAAGTTAGATTGTGGAAAAACTATTAAAGATTTCCCAATTGCTTATGAAACTTATGGTCAGCTAAATGAAAACAAAGACAATGCTATATTAGTTTTTCATGCACTAACGGGTGATCAATTTGTAACTGGAATTAACCCTATTACAAATAAAGAAGGTTGGTGGTCTTATGCAGTTGGGCCTAATAAAGCATTAGATACCAATAAATTCTTTGTAATCTGTGCTAATGTTATCGGTGGATGTATGGGCTCATACGGACCGAGTTTTAAAGATCCTGCCACTGATAAAGTTATCGGTACTGATTTTCCAGTTATTACAATTAACGACATGGTAAATGCTCAAGTAAGTTTGCTTGATTATTTTAATATAAAAAAACTTTTTTCAGTTGTTGGTGGATCAATGGGTGGAATGCAAGTTTTACAATTTGTAAGTAATTATCCTGACCGTGCATTAACTGCAATACCAATTGCCTGCACATCTAGTCACTCAGCTCAAAACATTGCTTTTAATGAACTGGGCAGACAAGCTATCACGGCAGACTTAAATTGGAAAAATGGAGATTATGCAAATGAAGGTATAAATCCTAGCAAAGGTTTGTCGGTCGCTAGAATGGCTGCACATATCACCTATTTGTCAAAGAAAGGATTGCAAGAAAAATTTGGTAGAAAACTTCAGGAGAGAGATGATTTAAAATTTGGATTTGATGCTGATTTCCAAATTGAGAGTTATCTTAGATATCAAGGATCTGTTTTTGTGGATAGATTTGATGCTAACAGCTATCTTTATATTACTAGAGCAATGGATTATTTTGATTTAGCTAAAAAATTTGATGGAAATTTATCCAAAGCTTTCGCCAATACAAAGACAAAATTTTTTGTAATTTCTTTCACCTCAGATTGGCTTTATCCAACTCAAGAAAATAAAGAAATTGTTATAGCGCTAAATGCTATAGGAGCTGATGTTGGTTTTGTTGAAATTAATTCTGATAAAGGACATGACTCATTTTTACTTGATGTGCCAGATTTTTTAAATGCTCTTAAAAACTTTTTAGATAAATCTTACAAATAGAATGAAACAAGAATTCAAAATTATTGCTAATAATATTGAAAATAACACAAGAGTACTTGATGTTGGTTGTGGGGATGGTGTTTTAATCGAATACTTAAAACAAGAAAAAAATATTGATGTTAGAGGTTTGGAAATCTCAAAAGACAAAGTTCAAACATGTATTTCAAAAGGACTAACAGTAATTGAGGGGAATGCGGAAATAGATTTAAAACAATTCCCTAATAATTCTTTTGATTATGTTGTTTTAAGTCAAACATTACAAGCATTTCTAAATCCTGAGATAGTAATAAATGAACTTTTAAGGGTGGGTAAAAGAGCAATAGTTACAATTCCTAATTTTGGATTTTGGAAAGTAAGATTACATCTTTTGTTTAAAGGGACTATGCCTGTTACAAAAACTCTTCCAGATGAATGGTATAACACCCCTAATTTACATATGTGTACAATTAAAGATTTTGTTAAATTTTCTAAAACAATGAATTTTAAAATTTTTAAATCTATTGCTTTAAATAATATGAATACAACAAAGATAGATAAGTCGAATTTATTTTTTAAAAACCTATTTTCAGAACTAGGAATATTTTTGATAGAAAAATAAACCTATGAAGATTGAAATCATAAAGTGTTTACAAGATAATTATAGTTATTTAATTATAGACAAAAAATCTAATGAAGCGTGTGTAATTGATCCTAGTGAAGCTGATCCTGTAATTGATTTTTGTGAAGAGAACAAAATTAAAATAAAATACATTTTAAACACACATCATCATTACGATCACGTTGGTGGAAATAAAGAAATCAAAGAGTTTTATAATTCAAAAATTTTAGGCTTTGAGCATGATAAAAATAGAATCCCTGAAATTGATATTTTATTAAAAGATCAAGAAGTTTGGAAAAAAAATAATTTTGAAGCAAAAATTTTTCATATTCCAGGTCACACAACAGGACATATTTGTTATTACTTTTTTAATGAAAAAATATTATTTACTGGTGATACGTTGTTTTCACTGGGGTGTGGGAAAATATTTGAAGGAACATATGCTCAAATGTTTAATTCACTTAGACTATTTAAAAGCTTTCCACTAGATACCAAGATATATTGTGGTCATGAATATACTCTGCAAAACTCAAAGTTTTGTCTCGAACATGATCCTAAAAATAAGATGTTGATAAATAAAATTTTAAAAATTAAAGAAAACTTGAGTCAAGGGAATCCGACATTGCCAAGCACTATAGAAGATGAGCTTAATTGTAATATATTTTTAAAAGCCAATGATGTTGAAAGTTTCTCAAAACTAAGAGATTTAAAGGATAATTTTTAGCTTATTGAGCTTGACTAAATAGAGGCTCGGTCTATATTGCGCTAACAAAATTTAACAATTAATACTATGTCATACGCAGTTATACAAACAGGTGGTAAACAATATAAAGTTAAATCTGGAGAAATTCTAAAAATAGAAAAGCTACCAGATTCAAAACCTGAAACAAAAATAGAATTTAAAGAAATACTAGCTTACGGTGATGATAAAGTTATAGAAGTTGGAGCACCTACAGTTTCAGGAGCTAAAGTTGAAGCTGAATTAATTAAAAATGGAAAAAATAGAACAGTTTTAATATTTAAAAAAAGAAGAAGACAAAATTCAAGAAGAAAAAATGGGCATAGACAAGAATATTCTATGATAAGAATAAGTAAGATTTTTTCAAAAGATGGTAAAGTGCTATCTGAAGCAGAAAAGAAAGTTGTAACTGAAAAAAAAGCAGAAACAGCTGTTAAAGAAGAAAAAAAATAATTAGGTAAATTATGGCAACAAAAAAAGCAGGTGGATCATCGAGAAACGGACGAGATAGTGCCGGTAGAAGACTTGGTGTAAAAAAATACGGTGGTGAAACTGTAATACCTGGAAATATAATTGTCCGACAAAGAGGAACTAAAATTTTCCCTGGTGAAAATGTTGGAATGGGTAAAGATCATTCAATTTTTTCTGTTATTAAGGGAAAAGTAGTTTTCAAAAAATCTAAAGCAGATAGAACTTTCGTTTCAGTAAAACCCAATTAATAGTACAACTAAAATTGATGTTGTATTATGAAATTCCTAGATCAAGTAAAAATATACGTTAAAGCTGGTAATGGTGGTGATGGATCGCCAAGTTTTAGAAGAGAAAAATTTATAGAATACGGTGGGCCAGATGGTGGAGATGGTGGTAAGGGTGGTTCTGTAATTTTAAAATCTGAGCAAAATTTAAACACACTAATTGATTACAGATATCAACAACATCATAAAGCTGAAAGAGGTGAAAATGGAATGGGCCAAAATCGAACAGGAAAAGGTGGTGAAGATTTAATTTTAAAAGTTCCTCTCGGCACTCAGGTTTTTGAAGAAGATAATAAAACTTTAATTTTTGATTTTACAAAACCAGGTGAAGAATTTGTTGCTGCAGCTGGTGGTAAAGGAGGCTTAGGTAATACCAGATTTAAAAGTTCCACTAATAGAGCACCAAAAAAATTTACCAAAGGAAGCGCTGGTGAGGAATTTACAATTTGGCTTCAGTTAAAAACAATTGCAGATATAGGAATTATTGGACTACCAAATGCAGGTAAATCTAGTCTGTTAGCTGCAGTTACAAATGCAACCCCAAAAATTGCGAATTATCAATTTACAACTTTGAACCCAAATCTAGGTGTGGCAAGATATGATGACAAAGAGGTTACAATCGCAGATATCCCAGGGTTAATAGAAGGTGCACATCAAGGAGTTGGTTTGGGTGTTCAATTCTTAAAACATATAGAAAGATGTAAAACGATTTTACATTTAATAGATATTACAGGTGATGATATTGAAAAAGCCTATAATCAAGTTAAAAATGAGCTTTTTAGTTACAGCCCAGAGCTTATAAAGAAAAAAGAACTAATTGTTTTAAATAAAATTGATTTAGTTGAAGAGGAATTTGTGAAAGAAATCATTGCTGATTTTTCAAAAAAAATTAATGGTGAAATTTTATTACTTTCTACATTGGACAAAAAATCAATCTCTAAAATCAAAGCAAAATTAATCTCGTATGTCTCTTAAAAATTCTAAAATTGTTGTAATAAAAATAGGCTCATCACTGTTAGTTGATGAAAATAAAAAAGTCAGAAAAAAATGGCTTTCTAGTTTTGCAAAAGATATTAAAGATTTAAAAGATAAAAATAAAAAAATTATAATTGTAAGTTCTGGTGCTATAGCCCTTGGTTGCATTAAAATGAACTTCAATAAAAAAAGTTTAAAACTAGATAAAAGTCAAGCTATAGCTTCTATTGGTCAAATAGAGTTAATGAATCTATTTTCTAATACTTTTTCAAAGTATAAATTAAACATTTCTCAAATTTTGCTGACACTTGAGGATACTGAAGAAAGAAGAAGGTCTCTTAATGCCAAAAGAACATTTGAAAACTTATTTAATTTAGATTTTATTCCTATAGTCAATGAAAACGATACGATTGCAACTTCTGAAATTAAATATGGTGATAATGATAGGCTTGCATCTCGTGTGGCTCAAATAACTAACGCTGACACTTTAATTCTATTATCTGACGTAAGCGGTCTTTATTCAAAAAACCCAAAATTATTCAAAGATGCAAAATTAATTAAAAAAGTTGAAAATTTTAGCAAGGATTTAAAAGATATAAATTTCAAAGGAATGAACGAGTTTGGAAGTGGTGGTATGAACACAAAAATTGAAGCTGCTAAAATATGTCAGCTATCTGGTTGTGATATGATTATTTCTAGTGGTTTATATTTAAATCCAATAAAAAGAATTCTTCAAAAAAATGAATATACTTTATTCACATCAAAAATTTCAAAATTAGATGCTAGGAAAAAATGGATTATCAGTTCTGTATCTCCAAAAGGTGAATTAATTATTGATGATGGAGCCAAAAAAGCTTTGAAAGATAGTAAGAGTTTATTGGCAGCTGGTATAAAAAAAGTAAATGGGAATTTTAAAAAAGGAGATCATATAAGAATATTAGATAAATCAAATAATGAATGTGCAAGAGGATTATGTTCATTTTCATCTGATGAAATTAAAAAAATATTAGGATGTCATTCTAGGGAAATTGAAAAAATTTTAGGCTACATTGCAAAATCTGAAGTAGTCCACAAAGATGATATGGTAGAAATTTAATGAGAAATTATTTATTTAATCTTGGAAAAAATGCAAAAAAGGCTTCGATCGAACATGTAAGTTCTGTCAAAAAAAATCAAGTTTTAAGAGATTATATTGTTTTAATTAAAAAAAATTATTCAAAAATAATCTCAGAAAATCAAAAAGACTTGAAAAAAGCTAATAACAATCATTTAAAAGCAAATCTTATTAAAAGACTTTTACTAGATAAAAAAAAACTTCTACAGATTACAGATTCTATTAAAACAATTATTGGTTTTAATGATCCTGTAGATCAAATTTTAAAGAAATGGAAAAGACCTAATGGTCTCAAAATTGAAAAAAGAACAATCCCAATTGGAGTAATTTCTGTAATTTATGAAAGCAGACCCAATGTAACTTCTGATGTTGCTACTCTTTGTTTTAAATCAGGTAATCCAGTAATTTTAAAAGGTGGATCAGAGGCATATTATTCAAATAAAATTCTAGCCAATTTATTTAGAAAAGCTCTTATAAAAAATAAAGTAAATAATAATTATGTTCAATTCATAGAATCCAAAGATCGAAAAACTGTTGATTTCTTATTAACTAAGATGGGTAATTATATTGATGTGATTATTCCAAGAGGTGGAAAAGGCTTAGTTAAAAAAGTTCAAGAGTTATCTAAAATACCAGTTATTGGTCATTTAGAGGGCATATGTCATACATACATTGATGATAAAGCTGATTTATCTATGTCAAAAAAAATAACTTTAAATGCAAAACTAAGAAATACAGCGATTTGTGGTGCTACAGAGACAATTTTAATTCATCAAAAAATTCTCAAAAAATTTTGTGATCCAATTTTATCGAATCTAGAAAAAAATGGATGCAAAATAATTGGAGATAAAAAAATTAGTAAATTTTATAAAGGTAAAATTACAACTGCCAAAGAAAGTGATTGGTCAACAGAGTATTTAGGACCGATTGTTTCCATTAAATCTGTAAAAAATATTAATGAGGCCATTAACCATATCAATAAATATGGAACCATGCATACAGATGCAATTATTACAAAAAATGTAAAATCAGCTAAAAAATTTTTAAAAGAGGTAAAAAGTTCGATATCGATGCATAATACATCTACACAATTTGCAGATGGTGGAGAGTTCGGTTTTGGGGGTGAGGTCGGAATATCAACTAATACACTTCCGCCTAGAGGGCCTGTAGGATTAGATCAGCTAGTTTCTTACAAATATCAAGTTACAAGCAATGGTAAAATAAGAAAATAAATTGAAAATCTCTAAAAAAAAAATAGGAATTTTAGGTGGTTCATTTGATCCAGCACACAAAGGTCACCTTGCTATTTCAAAAGAGGCAAAAAAAAAATTTAATTTAAAAATGGTAATTTGGGCAATTACTAATCAAAATCCATTTAAGAAAAAACCTTCAAATGAGCTTAAAAAAAGAATTAGCTATTGTGAAAAAATAATTAAAAATGATAAATTTATAAAAGTTAAGTATTTTGAGGATATAATTAAATCAAATAAAACATCAGATTTGATTGATCATTTTTATAAAACAGGAAAGTATGAGATATTTTTTTTAATAGGTGCTGATAACCTTGTTAAATTCCACAAATGGCACAAATGGAGAAATATTTTAAAAAAGTCAAAACTTATAGTGTTTGATCGTCATGGTTACAAAAAAAGTTCTTTAAATTCAAAGACATATAAAAATTCAACTAATAAAACTGTTACATTTGTTGAGTTTAATAAAGTCAACATTTCATCTTCTCAATTAAGAAAAATTTGATAGTGTTTAACTAACTAATGGATAAAAACCTAGATCTTAAAGACATCATAATTAAAACTCTTGATGTCAACAAAGCCCACGACATTGTAAGCATTGATTTGAAAGACAAAAGTTCTATGGCAGACTATATGATTATAGCAAGTGGAACTTCCTCAAGACATATCCAGTCTCTATCGGAACAAGTATTAGAAAAGTTTAAAGCTAACGGGCTTAAAAATTCAAAAATTGAAGGTAAGGAAAGTAATGAATGGAAACTAGTAGATGGTATTGATCTTATCGTTCATATTTTTCATCCAGAAAAAAGAAAATTTTATGAACTAGAAAAAATTTGGTCAGAATTGATACCAAAAGAAAAAGTGATGATATGAGAATTCATCTAGTTATATTACTTTTTATACATAGTTTATTTTTTTCAAACTACTTGTCCGCAAATGAAAATGATATTTACAAGAAAATTGATTTGTTTGGAGAAGTGCTTGAAAAAATTAATGAAGAATATGTAGATGAGATAAATCAATCAGATAGCATGGACTCTGCCATCAATGGTCTACTCCAATCATTAGATCCATATTCAGCTTATATGTCTCCTGAAATATTTAATGAAATGCAAACTGAAACTAGTGGTGAATTTGGGGGATTGGGTATCGAAGTTGGTATGGAAGCAGGAGTGGTAAAAGTTATTTCTCCAATAGACGACACACCCGCTTCAAGAGCTGGTTTAAAAGCAGGAGATTACATTGTAAAAATTGAAAATACACAAGTTCAAGGTAAATCTTTAAGTGAAGCTGTTGATTTGATGCGTGGTCCAGTTGGATCAAGTATTGAATTAACGGTAAGACGAAGAGGAGAAAAAAAAGCACTCACATTTAATATCACTAGAGAAATTATAAAAATTCAGTCGGTAAAAGCTGATTTGCTTGAAAATGACATTGGCTATATTAGGCTTACTTCATTTAATGAAAATAGTGGTGAACAGATAGAAAATAAAATCGAAGAGTTAGAAAAAAACCAAAACATTAATGCTTATATTTTGGATTTAAGAAATAATCCTGGAGGATTACTGTCTCAAGCAATTAGAATTTCTGATTTCTTTTTAGACAATGGTGAAATTGTATCTACCAAAAGTAGACAGCCTTCGGAAAATAGAAAATGGTTTGCTAAAAAGGGTGATTTAACTGATGGAAAGACTTTAATAGTTTTGATTAATTATGGATCAGCATCAGCCTCCGAGATAGTAGCGGGAGCTCTTAAAGATCATAAAAGAGCAATTATTTTAGGTGAAAATAGTTTTGGTAAAGGCTCTGTACAATCAATAATACCATTAAAGAATAAAGGCGCCATTAGATTAACAGTTGCAAAGTATTACTTACCTTCAGGAAAATCAATTTCTGAGGTAGGCGTTAGTCCAGATATTGAGATTGTTGAGGAAGGTGAAGAATTTAAAATTAAATCTGAAACAGATAATCAATTAAATTACGCTATCAAACTTTTAAAAGGATAAAATGAAAGATAAGTTTAAAAACTTACCACTGCGAAGTGGAGTTGGTATTGTTGTGCTTAATAAAGCGAATAAAGTTTTTGTTGCAAAAAGAATAGATAATGCCAAAAATTTTTGGCAGATGCCTCAGGGTGGCGTTGATGAGGGAGAAGACTATTTGACTGCTGCATATCGTGAATTGGAAGAAGAAACTAGTATAAAAAATGTAGAGCTTATTAGTGAACTAGATGGCTTGATCACTTATAATCTTCCAGAACACTTGCTAGGAATTATTTGGAAAGGAAAATATAAAGGTCAAAGTCAAAAGTGGTTTTTAATGAGATATTTGGGTGAAGATAATCAAATTAATATAAAAACAAAAAAACCAGAATTTCTAGACTGGAAATGGGTAGATTTAAAAGAAATTACCAATTTAGTAGTCGATTTTAAACTTCATGTTTATCAAGAAGTTCAGCAAAAAGTACAAAGGTTATTAGTTGATAGATCTTAGCACATCAATTTTTTGATTTGCCAAAAACTTCGCTTGATCACTTATTTCTGATTTATTAGCCTCTTCTTCAGAAATTTTTAATAAATCTTGAATTTTATTTTTATCAACATCTTTTAAATTAAAAATAGAGCTAGTTAAAACTGATAAGTTATTATTTTTAAACTCAACAATTCCATCTTCCACAAAAAACTTCTCTTCTCCAGATTTAGAATGGATTGTAATAATCCCAGGTTTTAAAAAAGAAATAATTGAAATGTGATCTTTCAATATCCCCATTTCTCCTTCAAAAGCTGGAACAATTACTTCTGTTACATCTTCCTTGGAAAGGAAAGATTTTTCAGGATTAACTATTTCTACTTTAAATTCTTCACTCATTAAGCAGCAGCGTCTTTAGCCATTTTTTCAGCTTTTTCTATAGCTTCCTCAATAGTACCCACCATATAAAAAGCTGCTTCTGGTAAATGATCATATTCACCTGCACAAATTGCTGCAAAACCTTTAATGGTTGATTCTAAATCGACTAATTTTCCTGGTGATCCTGTAAATACTTCAGCCACAAAGAAAGGTTGTGATAAAAATCTTTGTATTTTTCTTGCTCTTGCAACAACTAACTTATCTTCCTCTGACAGTTCGTCCATTCCAAGAATTGCTATAATATCTTGTAAAGATTTATAAGTTTGAAGTACTTTTTGTACTTCCCTTGCAACTCTATAATGCTCATCTCCAACTATTCTTGGATCAAGAATTCTTGATGTAGAATCTAGTGGATCTACAGCTGGGTAAATACCAATTTCAGCAATTTGTCTTGATAGTACCGTTGTTGCATCAAGGTGTGCAAAAGATGTTGCTGGTGCCGGGTCTGTTAAGTCGTCGGCAGGAACATAAATTGCCTGAACTGATGTAATTGATCCTTTATTCGTCGTAGTAATTCTCTCCTGTAAATTACCCATATCAGTTGCTAAAGTTGGTTGATATCCAACAGCTGAAGGTATTCTTCCAAGTAATGCTGAAACCTCTGAACCAGCCTGAGTAAATCTAAAAATATTATCTACGAAAAATAATACATCTTGACCTTCTTGGTCTCTAAAATATTCAGCTACTGTTAAACCTGTAAGTGCAACCCTTGCTCTTGCTCCTGGAGGTTC